>Ga0114908_1000335_pt1 | contig 28733 bp, 43 predicted proteins | sample MalvireepMed_s17_FD_87292 | JGI IMG/M metagenome (GOLD analysis project Ga0114908, IMG submission 87292) | Marine viral communities from the Global Malaspina Expedition - Malaspina viral metaG DeepMed_s17 | ecosystem: Environmental > Aquatic > Marine > Oceanic | place: Mediterranean Sea... | reverse complement strand
TATCTAAATAGTGGGGAATTAGATTCTCCCACTATCGAGGATGCAATTTTGAGAGGGATTTTGCACCAAATTCAGGATCAAACAAAAGAGGAAAAATGAAATCTGAAAAAATCCAAGAAAAAATAGAATTTTTAGTTCACAAGTGGATTGATGACGCCCAACTAGAAACCATCCTAGAATACGCAGCAGACAAGCTCAAAGAATACTACTACGGGTTTACCGATGAGGAGGTCGAGGCAATGTATGATGATGACCACGAGAAACCCTAACAAAACCCTAACCTAACAAAACCCTAACGAAAGTCCCAAAATTCCCACCCTAACAGAACTATAACAAGGTGTACGCGAGGTGTAACATGGATATACGAAAAAATGAGCTGGTTATTAGGTTTCTGTTAGTGTGGGAATATCTCCTGGCGGGCGTGATCATTGGGTGTTCGATATGGGTGTTGTGGCTGCTAGCCTCCTGTACATAATTAAATATATGGGGATGTAGCTCAATTGGATAGAGCATCGGACTTCTAATCCGAAGGTTCTGGGTTCAAGTCCCAGCACCCTCACCATTTCCTGATTTGACTTTTTTAAGGGCCTCCCAGGGGCCTTTTTTCGTCATTTGACTTTTTTGAACCCCCCTTTGACTTAATTTGGAACAAATTCGCAGTTTGACTTTTTTGAAGGGGGGGTGTGCGAATTAATTCCAAACCAGTTCAAACCAGTTCAGAAAAACCCCCCAAACTTAGGGGGGGATGAGAGTTTTTTTAAGTTTCTTAAAGGGGGGGTTAAGCAAACACTAAACTCTCATTTGACTTATTTACCTCTGATACCTAGATTGGGGATAGATTGTGCATGATTTGACTTTTTTACTTATTATTGTAGAAAACTCTTAATAACTCAGTTAAATTAACACCCTATCTTTTTCCCCTTCATTTGACTTTTTTTGATCCGTCTTTATCCCTGCTTCTAGTCCATTAACCCAGTCTCTTATCAAGCAATAAGGACAACCTTCTACTCCACACTCATGAGTTCTTATAGCCTGTCTAAACCTTTCTACACTTGTCTCTCTGGGACTAGGTATATCGTTAGCCATTGCCATACCACTTAGAGTAGAATGTATATGCTACTAATGCTACTGCAAAAACAAATACTGCTATGCGTACATTATCCATGTTAAATACTTTATTACTCATTTGACTTTTTTGTTTCCTTCCTTTACAATAGCGAATACATCTGAGTCTTTCATAATTAAATATGTCTCGTTCTCTAGGGGGTTGGTTCCTAGCTGTACCTCTGTCCCTGCAAACTGGGGAAATAATACTAAGTCTCCTACTTTTACATCTAAGGCTTGTCTCTCCCCTCCCTCCAAAAGTCCCTCACCACATGCTACTACTAAGCCCTCAGTAGGAACCTCTTGTGCTTGCTCGGTTAGGATAATACCTCCAGCAGACTTTGTATCTGCCTGTGTTCTCTTAATAACAATGCGGTCTCTTAGTGGTTTAATCATCGGCTTTCTATTGCCCTCTTCATCTTCCTGCACACATCACCATAAGTCTCTCTTACGAGGACTGGCTTAAGCTTCTGGGTAGGATGTTTATGGTCCCGAATAAACATTAAGCATGAGTAGTCTGTTCCTTTCCCATCTTCGAAACGATGTACCTTAATGATAGTATTACAGTTGACTAACATCTTGTATGGTATGTCCTCCAACTTAATTAATCCTACCTCGTTGAAAGAACTGTTTTGTACACGGAACTCCGCGAAATTCCTGAAAATGTCTCCATTAAACCTACTCATCTTAGGGATAATAGTCTGCTTTCCTCCTTGTGGAACAGGGGCAAAGCTGCTGAAAAGGACTACTGCTGTTAGCAGTATACTTGTGATAGAAATATATTTGATCATGATTCTTCCTCTCACTCAATTGAGTGATATATACTATAATAGAATGCACATTCTATTAATGGAGTAATATGTTAAAATTAATATGTTGGGTAGTTCTTGGTCTTGGTCTGGCTGCATGTAGCGGAGGAGCTAAGGGGGATAAAAGCGGTCCTCGTGTTCTCCCCACTAATGAGGTAGCACTTCTTACTAACTTTGAGCCTGTAGGTGGTTACCAATCTCACCTTCCTCTCATCCAATTCATTGACTACAACACGTTCACTCTTAGGTTAAATGAAGTTGTTATAATGGATGAGTTGGTGAATACCTTCTCGTGGGCTACCTTTAAAACATCCAACTTCGGTAGTCATTTAGTGGGAGCTATGTTTATGAATGGCAGCCCAAAAACAGATTTATATTTGTGGTTTACCGTAAGCCTAGCCAATACTCAGGAAATTGCTGAATATCAGCTAAACTTAACGATAACCCCTAAGGCAAATTCAATCCTGGGCTTTGAGACCATTACAATCGGTACTCAAGACCCAAGTAGAATCGCAGTAGAATATACTCTCAAGTGATTACGCAATAAAGCGACCGTCTCGTAGCTGGAGTTGAAAAGTCTTTCTCATCTCCTCGATACGCTTACGCCACTCACCGTCTCTCTTCTTGTTGGAGCTATCCACTCGCTTCTTCATAGCCTCGGCCCACTTCTTCCTTGCTGCTTCCATTTTCTTCTGGGTGTCATTTGACTTTTTAGTAGTGGTGCCTCTCTTCCCTCTAGTGCCTCGGGAACTACGACCTCTAATAGAACGACCTCCTCTCCTGGAACCCCTCTGAGAACGCGCAACCCTCTTCTTGAGAGCCTCCAGTTCCTTTTTGAGAGAGTTACACTTAGGGCAACCCTTCTTAACGTCAGCCTTCTTATGGGCAGCCTCGACATGCTTTCTATCATGCTTAACTCTCTGTCCGATAACTGGTGCAGCAAATGCACACATCAACAATACACAAATAACATTCTTCATAGCATTCTCCTAATCATTTAGAATTTTAGGTTTTCTTGCGAAAACGGTATAACGAGTGTAATCCACACTCATAGGCTCCCATCCTTCCTTTTGTAAGTATTCCAGCAACTCATTTAGAGCCGCAATGGAACTAGGAATGGATGAGGTCTCAAAAACTTTATACTCGTACATACTTATATATACACACGCTCAGTAATATTATAGCGGTAATAGGTGTACCAAAGTAGTGACACATTAAAACCACCGCAAAAAATACTGCCAAGAGTCCCCACACAAGGGAGAAGATGCTCTTATTATCCTGAAAATCTTTCATTTACAACTCATTCTCCAGTATTGCAGATAGATGTTTAATCTGTTTATCAGCCTCAAACCAAGTGGTATTAAGATTTTCAGAAACCTTCTTGACATTTATCTTACCATTGGGCTTTACCAGTGTTGGGTCTTGCACCACCATACTGATAAGTTCTTGCTGAATTGGAGTTAAGTAGAAGGCTATCTCTTCTAAAGCTATGGCAACATCAGGATCTCCAGTACACTCTTCCATTTGTAGAACTTCCTCCATTTCAGTAGAGATTGTCCCCTTTAGGATGGATGATTTCTTCGTGATCTTAGCACCCTTATTATTTTTCTTGGTCCACAGACACGTTTTAATGTATCGGTCGAAACCTTTTGAGCCCCAAAAATCATCGAACTTACCGTTAGCCCCATCATTCTGTTTCTCAAACCCAGCTACAGCCTCCATCGCAGCCATCCTGATGTCTTGTAAGTTATCATCAAAGTTAGCTGTAGCTGTGTCTCCACTAATCTGATGGCTGATTTTATACATCAGCATACCATACTTCTTGTTAATTTTATTCCACTGGTCTTCAGTCATCATTCTTCACCTCAATATTTATAAGTTTAGGCGCAACAATGTCATTCATACAATAGAACGTATGGTGAGCATCATCGGCCAGTACAATTCTAGAGTTCTCCTTGATATTTTCAAGGAATTCCTTCTCCTCTCTCCACTCCTTTTTAGTAAATGTCCACGAATAGGTTAGATTCACTGTCATGCTTTTCATTATAACTTCCTCTTAACCAACAAGAACGTCGCCCTGCGTGATTATCACATGCTTGGCTTCCAAAATTTGTTTCCCATTTTTATATCTAAATGTTTCCATGGTGTAAGGGTTATAAGTAACCTTCTTTTTACACCTATTAATAATCTTTTTCTGTTGAAGACCTCCCAAATAAGAGACGGTCCCACGCACAAAAGCGTGAACATTCTTTCTACCCTCTCGGAGTACTTTCTCCCTACCCGCTGGTTGTACCGCAAAAGTAGCATTCGTGAGATATAGTCGAGGAGCAGGAATACCAAACCCGATATCATAAAGGTATCCCATTACTTTTCCTCGGTAACGAATGGAAAAACAATTCTTATGAAGGTTGCGATAAACTTCTACCCTCTTGCCTATGATGTCTTCGTGATCTTTCATCGTTCATCCATTATACCATACTGGTAGAGCGTGTCAAGCCCCTATCTCTAAATTTTTTGGGGCTTGTCGTATCTCTTCATACCCAGAAGACCATACCCCACTATATCCTGATACGGATTTTCCTCAAACGCTTGTGGATCTGACGCTATACGGAATAGTTTATCTAGTATCCTCGCTATGGTAAGCAAATCATCGTATTGATCTGGTTTAATACCATTGGGAAACATTTGTCTGAGACACTCCCCACTCCTGCCAAAAGAATCTCCATAGGCTTCTTGTTTTTCTTTGACAATTTTACCTACAGCCTGTCCTACTTCGGAGAAATCGGTGTTTTTCATCATTTTCCTCTAAATAAGGCTAACCTGCCAAAATGGCAGCCTCAGATTGCCTTCTAAGGGCCTTCGACCACCTAAAAGGTATCAGAGTACCTCTGAATTTAGTGAGTTTCGTCATTTTAATGGTGAGTGCGGAAGGACTTGAACCTTCGACCAGCGGCTTAAAAGGCCGATGCTCTACCACTGAGCTACGCACCCAAATGGTAGGGAGAGCGGGATTCGAACCCGCACTGTATGGATTTTAAGTCCACTGCCTCTGCCGTTGGGCTACCTCCCCTTTAGCTTTCTCATTAGGCAGTAGGCAAGCCATCGCTTCATATCACTCTTCTTATGTTTATACTGCATGTCGTTATAAAAATAACTATACCCTGCTCTCTTAGGAAAATTCTTTTTCCTAAATTTAATGTACTCCCAGGCTTGATCTTCATTCTTAAAAAACTTAAACTTAATTCTCTTAGCTTTTTTCATCTGAAATTTTGCGTGGGCCCTTTTCAACGCCAAGAAGTTTTGTTAAATCAGCCTGTGCTTCGAGCATCTCTTCCTTCTGTTGGCTCATCTCATCAAACTGCGTCTGCACTTGCCCTAACTGAGCACTCACCGAAGCTATAGCCTCATCTATTTGAGACAAGCCCATCTCGCAGCCCTCTAACATTCTTTCCAAATACTTTTTACTTACCTTATCCATAATTATTCTTCCTTTTCTCCCGTCTTAGGAGCTTTTTCGTTAACTATCTCAATCATCTCAATAGATGAATCGGGGATAATCTTTAAGGTTCCATCCAAACACAGAAACTGCCAATATTTGTCTCCTCTCAGGTATGTCAAAATATCATAACTCTCGGAACGACTTCCTGCATGATCACCAAAATGAACAATAACTTTAATCATATTACTTTCCTTTCTATAACAAATGGTAGCCCCGACAGGACTTGAACCTGTGACCTCCCGTATATAAGACGGAGACTCTAACCAACTGAGCTACAGGGCCACATGTCCTATAATAGACAAGGTTGCCTATTTATTAAAAAACTTCCCCCAAATTTCTTTGAGGGAAGCAGGTAGCGAAATTCCAAATCGCACGAAGGCGTATAGCCTACCCAGCGGCTTGGTTCAATTCGGTTTCATCAGAAGTTTCCTCTAGTAAGTTTACCAACACTAATTTGCCATCAATAATCTTAGGAGTGTATAGGTCCCCCTTCTTCTTTGGAAGTTTTCGCTCTAACAATGTCTGGGCTATGACTGGGGCGACCTCATTCTTAATAAAACGCTTAATATTTCTAGCTCCATATTCTTCTGAATACCCATTAGTGACAATGAAATCTAACAGGGCTTTATGTTTTTTAATAGGCAGATGAGTAAGAGAAAGCGTAGCTATCTTCCTTAAGTGTGAAGGTTCTAAAGTATTAAAGAACATATAGTTGTCTATGCGATTCATAAATTCCGTAGGAAACTTTTTCTTAACAGACTTTTTAATTTCCTCTTCGGATCCTGACACTGTAACTCTCTCCCCACCAAACCCCAGCTTCTTTCCAATTCTGATGTCGGAAATTCCCTGGTTGGAGGTGAAGATAAATATAGATTCAGTAAAGTCCAGAACTTTTCCCATGTTATCAGTGCAAGTTCCATCATCTAGGAGAGACAATAAAAAATCATAAAACTTGTGGTGGGCCTTCTCAATTTCATCAAAAAGAATTACCCACCTATTGGACTTCTCAGCCTTCTCAGCCATTAAACTCTTCTCACTATGTCCAACGTACCCAGGAGGGGAACCAATTAGCTTCGCATACTCATGGGCATGAGCATATTCTGCACAGTTAATCTTCCAAAAATTCCCGCTGTACTTTTGACCCAGAAGTCTAGCCAACTCTGTCTTACCTACTCCAGTAGGGCCTATGAAAAAGAAGGAAGAATTTTTATAAAGGCCACTAGCAATTAACTTGATGCTATCTACTACACTATTTACAGCCTCCTCTTGCCCCACCAATTTTCTTTTTATATATTTCTCCAAGCCTTCAACATCACTCAAGGTACGCATGGATTTCAAACTTCTAGAAGAAGAGTTCTGGACATTAACAGCATGATCAAAGAGATCTGCCATAGCTTCCTGAATCTCCTCCATGAAGGTACTATTATTAATATCTTGACAAACAAAACCCAAGTCAAGAGGAGGGTACGCATCAATAATAGAATTATAGACTGCCCTTAACACATTTAACTGTGCCTCTTCATCCTCGGGAAGGCTCCCAAAAAACTCCTCCGCATTATGAAGAATGCCTTTAATGATATGAGTCATGTAACTAGCAATAGTTAATGGCTTCTCCAAATCTTGGATTTTTCTCTTTACAGAACTATAATACTTCTGTTCCTCCCTCGCAGAAAGTTTTTTAATCAGAAGTACTAGATTAATCTCTTCACAAATTACTTTGTAGAATTTTAAATGAGACATATTTAATCAGTGAGACTGTCGAGTTGGGAGTATAAAGAATTGGTTTCGTTTTTATCGGAACCTTTAAGTTGTGCCATATCTAATTTAATCAAAAGGTCTACTACCTTCAGTATACTGGTCTTGGATGTTTGAGCTAACTTCAAACAATCCACCATTAGATTTTTTGCTGCTGCATCTTGAGGATTCTCATCCAGCATTTGTCTGAAGAACCTGTGAGTGTCCAGAGCTAATTGCCGATCCTCATTGGATTCGTCAATAACCTTTTTACAGATTTTCTGTATCCGATTTTTATCAATCGGAGGATTTTTTAATATATAGGGGCTGGGCATCGTATTTTTCCTTGTTGTAATGTCTTATGTAGTAAGTGACCATCTTATTCCACTCACTTAATCTAACTTCCTTATCGTGAATCCACTGACACGGAACTATAGGATCAAAAGTTATTTTGATTTCTTTTTCTGGGTCTTGGAGGGTATTCTTCTTCATCATCATCATCTGTATCTAAATTATCGTAATTACGAGTAGTGTTTGAATACTCTTCTTCTACATGTCTTTGTTTTCTAGAACGGGTAGAAATCTTTTTCCCCCAGGACTTTTCCTTTCTGTATGTTTTTCCCATAATTTTAATCGTGTTACAGGTCTGTTCCCCACCCAAAGCTCTCATCATCATCATGAATATCTATCACCAATGGATCTACTCCTGCTAATGCTTTCTCTACAATTCCATGGGTGGGGAATCCCATTGTGACTATACCTTTTTTATCATCCCAATACATTATTGCCGCATCTTCGTCCTCCTCCATAATTTCAGAGACTAAATTGTAAACGCGACACAAATTGTAGTACTCCACAAATTCTGGATCTCCGCTTGTAAATTTGTCCAGTCCATCTTTTCGGTTCAGAAAAAATTGCATCTGGGACTTCGTAATATAGGTACCATCAGGCTCTATATTTAGAGGATCATTGTATTTATACTCCGACATATATGAACTAACCGAGGGGAGGATTTGCCCTCCCCTCATGTATATACTAGAGAAGGGAGATAGACTCCTCACTATATTTACTAGCCAAGTCCCAAAGCTCAGAGTTATATTTCACATCTTTTTGGATGTTAGTGATAGGGCGCACCATGCGGTTAGTAGATCCGTTACGGAATCCACCCCTAATCAAGTTCTCCTGAGCCACATTAAATGTGGTCCACAGGTCATTCTTGTTGTCTTCCTTCCTACGCCAACGAGACATCTCTTCAACCAGATCGTCATGGGCACTCTTCCCAAAACGAATCCTCGTAGCATCAGCGAAAAAGTCTTTTCTGGAACGTGGGGTCAACTCTATTTCCCTCCACGTATTAATCTTATCCGCAATTTTAGAAGAGTTCAAGATAAGTTCACGAGAAGCATCCACAACTTGTTTAGCCTCAAAACCAATGTGACGAATATGAATCTTACCAAAATCGCTCTCGGAGATCACCATACCATTAGAACAGATCATGCGGAAGATACCTCCCATAAGGTCATAGCTGCCCAGACCATTGTGGGCATTCATAAGAAGCATCTCGGGGAAAGAGTCCCCAACATCAAAAGACTGCACATCTAGATCTTCATGGCGCAGACGAATAATATGCTTCGCATGATTTTTGCTCCAGGTCCGCGAGTTTACCTGCCTTGCGCTCCAAGGAGTCCACCCCTCCTCTTGGAGGATATCCAGGATATCGGTCGTAGGGAGGAAAGTATAGCGATCAGAGACGCGCCCCTCCTCGGGTGCAGTAGCAAAGGCAGCGGGGGCATACATACGCAGTTCTTCATAGTTCTTAAGCATCAGTTAGTTTCTCCAAAAGTTTCGGTAAAAGCCTGTTCTCGGGAAAGATCTCGTGCTTTCTGATCTTTCGTCATACGAAATCGTTTACCAGTCTGTCGAGTATAGTCCTCGATGGTCAGATAGGCAGTAGTAGACCGCTCGGCTTCAGCTACGATAAGCTCACTTTCGCGGGGTTCGGGGGATGGTTGATTTTCCATTTTCTTTTCCTTTTTGTTGTAGTGGTTAGAGAAAGCATCATCAATCATCTGTGACAGTAGTTCAAAATTCTTGTCTTCTTTCATGGTTGATCTCTTCTTTCGCACCCTATTATAGCAAATTTGCGAACACCTGTCAAACTATTGTTCTAAAAAATTTGCGAGGGGCACAACTCCAGCGTCCACAGGGGGTTGCATCAGGTCTACGAAGTCTTTAGATTGAAACTTTTTACCTGTTTCAACTACAGTATACCATGCTCCATTCAATTCTACGTGACCGTCATCCACCATTTGTTTAAGCACCCCTGCATACGGATCTAGTCCCTCATCATAAAGTAATTCAAAATCACACTCTCTAAACGGAAGTGAACACTTATTTTTAGTGTTTCTGATTACTCCTCTAATACCTATAGTTTGCTTCCTCTCATTTTTAATCTGATGAGTTTTTTTAGTTCCAGAAACACATTTTAAATTTACACCCAGGTAGTACTCTAATGATCTCCCCCCAGCAGCCATAGTATCTTGGGGGATATGGCCCCCTACCTTAGCCCTCATCTGGTTAATAATTACTAACGCAACTTTATGTTTCCTCATCAATGGATTAATTTTACGCAGACACGATCCTGTAGTCTTAGCTCTAATTGCACCCACCATATTATGCCCCTCGTAGTTCTCTGCTTCATACTCTGCTTTTGAGGGGGAAACTGCAATACTATCGTATGCCACTACAATAGGTGTCTCTTTATCTGTTTCTCTTATAGCAATAATTGCATCTTCAATAATCTGAAATGCATCTTCCAATGTTTCAGGAGCAGCGTAAATCAAATTCTCAGGATCTATTCCTAAATGAGCAGCAAATTCAGGATTGTAAGCATTCTCACTGTCTACCATCACTGAGTAGTAATCCTTAGATTGGGCCTCTTTCAAGATGTGAGTCGCAAATACAGTCTTACCTGACGAAGCTTCCCCATGAAATTGTGTGATCATACCAATGGGAATACCTTTGTTGTAATCCCCAGAAATAATTTTGTTAAGAGCATAGCTCCCTGTCCCTACGAACCCAAGATCGGGGGCTTGATCCGATAACAACCCAGCATTTTTCAGCCTTTTAAATACAGATTTATCCATATCTTATTATAGAAGTTTTGACTTTTTTACCGAAGAAATTAACGAGTAGAGCACCTTATATGGATCAATGTTGGCACAAGGTCTACGATCTTCAAAATACCCAGCCCCTTCCATTGCTACTGTCTGAGGAATTCTAATAGACGTTCCTCTATCCCCCACTCCACAACTGAACACCTTATAATCAGAAGTTTCAAACTCTCCCGTCATGCGTCTTTCAATACCCGCTCCACACACCTTAATGTGTTCTTTGTGATCCACCTCTAGATGAACCATAAGCTCTTCTTGCTCGTCCATTCCAAAACAATCTCTCATTTTTGTAGTAGACATATTAGTATGACACCCCGCACCATTAAACTCAGGGTGGGGTTTAGGGTCATAAGAAATAATAACTGGCTTGCTCTCTGATACCATTTCTAAAATATACCGTGCTACCCATAAATCGTCAGAACTCTTGAGTGGACCTTGGGGGGACGTTTGAAATTCCCACTGCCCTGGCATCACCTCAGCATTTAAGCCAGCCAAGAAGACGCCTGCCTTTTCACACCGCATTTCAAACTCGTCTACAATATAACGCCCAATCTGATTAAGGCAACCTACACCGCAGTAATACTGACCCTGCTTCTTAGGCTGTAGTAAATAACCTAGAGGCTTTTCTGTCGCAGGGTTAATAAAAGTAAACTCCTGCTCAAAACCTACCCATATGTCACTCTCTTCCAGTCCCGAAACTAATTCAGACAAATACGTTCTAGTATTAGATTCATGAGCAGCCCCAGAGTGATAAGTTACTTCGCAAAAAGCTAAAACACCATCTTCATTGAAGGGATCCTTATAAGCTCTAACACACCTAAGACATCTATCTGAATCGTTTAATTCTCCTTGATTAGTTGATCCCCCATCAAAATTCCAATCTGGAATTAGACGATTTGTATCTAAATCTATGTATCGGGTCTTCGCTCTAATTCTAGGAAGTGGAAGATACCCATCTAACCAAATATACTCTACTCGTTTTCTATTTTTCATCTAATTTTTCCTTGCAATGTTGCATATTTTTTGTTATTCTCTCTTTATGATCTTTAGGAATATTAGGGTTATTCACTAGCTCCATCCCCAAATCATAGCCTTCTTTAAATCTGCCCACCCAGTAATAACAAATAGATAGGTCATCCTTTATTCTCCAATCATACACAACAAGTTCTACAAACAGACGATCATGCTTTGGGTAGGGAATTTTTAAAGCCAACTCTCCGAATGCCACCCCTATGTGATGCTTATTGTGTGCCCTATAATAGTTCAACATATCATAAAAAGGTTCAGCACGGATAGGTCTACTATTATACGCTTCCATATAGTGATGCACAACTTCCTCAAAGGGTTTTCCAGCTTCTAATTTATAACGTGCCAACCTTAGATGAGTAACATATATCTCCTCATCCCAGTGAGATAATTCTAAACACTTAGTAAGAGAAGAGATACCTTTTTCAGGTTTCCCCCCATCCCTATAAGATTGAGCCAAATAAAACCACGCTCTAGCATCCTTGGGATTATCAATCAACCAGTTCTCAAACACCAAAGCATCTCTCAAATACCTATTGGGATCTCCGCTTCGCGCTCCATCCAAAGAAGGATATACACAAGCATTCTCTATAACTTCAAGGGAGCGTTCTTCACTAGATCCACAAACCTCATGTACGGGCCAAGACCACTTCCAATTTATACTCTCTTTGTAAAATTGCCCTCGATTATATACAAGTCCACCATAAACGGTTTTAACTTCAACCCTATCAGCCGTAAAGACAGGAATTTCATCCACTATTTTATTTAAGTGCGGGAGGTTATCGACATAGGGAGCGAAAACTTCGTCCGCATCTAATGTCATAATATAATCACACTTCCCTTTAGCTAAATCAAAAGCTTCTTGTCTGTTGTGGGAAAAATCAACCCAGGGGCTAGAATGAACTTCTCCTTCAAGATTATGTTTTGAAAAATAATTTTCTATAACTTCAACAGTATCATCCGTAGATCCCGTATCACATATAAAATAACGATCTACGAAACTCTTAACAGAGTTTAAAGCCCTTTCTATAACCTTAGACTCGTTTTTAACTATCATGCACAGGGCAATAATTTGTTTGGATTTACTTTCCTGTTGATCCAAAGCCCCCATCCCCACGAGTTGATTCCTCTAAAGTTGCTACCTCCTCAAACTCCATATCATGTACAGGATTTATCTCAAACTGAGCTATCCTATCCCCCAGTTCTATGCCAATAATATCAACGCTCCTATTGTTGTGAAGGAGAACTTTAATTTCCCCCCTATAATCTGAATCAATCTTACCAGGAGAATTAGCCACAACAACTCCTCGGGAAGCTAGTCCACTTCTAGAATAGATATCCCCTTTCCAAAACTTTGGGATCTCCATAGCCAAACCTGTCCCAACTGCTACCGTTTCCCCTGGGGGTATGAAAACTGCCTCCGTTGCATATAAATCGAATGCTGCTGCGCCCTCACTTCCCTTGGTTGGAATTTGAGCTTGAGGACACACTTTAGTAATCTTAACTTTCATAAAATTTGCCTCTCTTTTAATTTAGTGTCAGTCAGCTTTTCTAGAAGATCGAATTTAGAACCTTCTACTACCTTTTTGTTTTTATTGCTAGAATTGTGCCAATGCCATGCAAAAGCCTCTAGAAATAGATAAGCAGGATCTTCTAATTTATTTTCAAACCATCCTAACTTAACCTTATCCCTTTCTTCTGAACTTACTTTACTTATCAACCATTCAGTATTAAAAAAGGTAGAAGGAAAAACAGTAAAAGGGTTCGTGGCATAAACATATCCCAACATGTCCTCATCATAACAAGTACCTCCAGAGGGAGGAGTTATAATTAACTGCCACATACAATCCTCTATAAATTTGCTCCCTTTAACCGCACCAAGCATAGCGGCACATGGTCCATGGCAATCCTCTTCCAATCGACGCGCCTTAGCAAAGTCTGTTGAACTACCCCATTGATAAGCAAAATTCTGCCCGAGAATAGGTTTAAGATCTCTAAGAAGCACCATGTCCATATCGAAGTAAATGCCTCCAAACTTATACAGAACTAGAAACCGCATTACCCCGCTGCTCATCCAATGGTTGTGGTCCCCACCTGTGGTGAAATGGCTTTCCACCCCTTCTAAAGGAGTACCTTTTGCCAATTCTCTAGGATCATACACCCTAAAATCTACAAAATTCTTATAGGGTTGAATATTTTCTTGATCAGAGATATCATAGTCGGACCACACAATCAACTTAGTTTTAGTTAAATTTTGAGTGGCTAAATAGGCTTTAATAGCCAGTAACTCTTTAGGGGTTCGAACTTCTGTATATACATGAAAAAGGGTAGTTTCCTCTGGGTAGTTGTAATCCTCTTCATTAAGGCCCCTAAGAAGGTCTAATCCTTTCCTATAATCAAAGTATAACTCAGGACTTGTCGCAAAATCTAGGCTGATCATGGTATATTATAGCCGTGCTTTGACCATTTCTTCAACCAGACTTTCAAAAGTATACTCAGGCTGCCATCCCACCTTGCTCCTTAATTTTGTGGAGTCCCCCTTAAGATCATGTAGCTCGGTCGGTCGATAATACTTGGGGTCTATCACCACATGATTGTGGTAACTCATACCAAGTTTACCGAACACTTTCACGCATAAATCTCTAACAGAATGGGACTCACCCATAGCACAGACAAACTCACCCGCAGCATCAGCTTGAAGTATCATCCACATAGCCCTCACATAATCCTTGGCATGACCCCAATCTCTCGTTGCATCTAGATTACCCAATGCTAAAGTTTTTTGTTTACCATTTTTAATGTCAATAGCCCCTTGTACTATTTTATTGGTAACAAAATTTAACCCACGCCTAGGAGATTCATGGTTAAAAAGAATTCCGTTGGATATAAACAGGTTGTAAGAAGAACGGTATACCTTTGCCAAATTATAGCCGTAAAGCTTTGCACAACCATAGGGACTAACAGGAACCATAGGAGTTGTTTCTCGTCTGTATCCATCCCCATCGCACTCGTTCCCAAACATCTCTGAAGATCCAGCCTGATAAACCCTAGCACTGGAACACTCTAACCTGACCGCTTCTAAAACATTTAATACGCCAATTGCATCTGCATTAGCAGTGAACGCGGGTTGATCAAAACTGATCTTCACATGAGACTGAGCTGCAAGATTATAAATCTCATGTGGTTGTACCTCCTTAACTAAGTGACACATAGAACTAAAATCTGTGACATCTCCGTATACTAGATGTAGAGAAGGATGATCATAAATACCAGCCTCCTCTAATCTACTACTTTGGTATTCAGGTTGTGAATGCCGTCTCAGAACTCCCCATACCTCATACCCTTTTTCTAAAAGTAATTCCGCTAAGTACGATCCATCTTGTCCGCTAATTCCTGTAATAAATGCTCGTCTCATAATCTTATTACTGCCATTCCTTTGCCGTCTTCTGTGTTAACCCTCTTCATATTTAAATTATTCTTTGCTACAAAATCATCAACAGCCCTATCCACGGATTCTAAGGGGCACATCTGGGAGTGATAGTCATCCACCAGAATAACGGCCCCCTCATTCATATAAGGAAAAGCTTTTTCTAGGTCTGATAAAGCCACATGATATTCATGCCCACCATCCACATGAAAAAAATCAATACCCTTAGGATACTCTTTTTCAAAAAATTCAGGAGTTAATATAGAGGTGCTGTCTCCTTGAATGAAGTTAAATGCATACTGCTCTTCCAACTTTTTAGCTACGTCCAGGTTATTGTATGCCAAACCGACACTAACTAGTTTAGTAGGAAGGCAAGCGGCTGAGATAGTAGCGGAACTACTTCCTGTACAAAATCCTGTTTCTAAACAATAAGACGGTTTTAGCTCCACCAACAAATCAATCATAAAGTTCCTCTGAGGGATACTAAAATGTCGTTCCACCCAGATTTGGGCTATCTCTTCTCTAATATATTCAATAGTTCTCATCATTTTCTCGCGTCCTCATAATTTTTCACAAACCAGTCTACGGTTTGCTTTATCCCCTTCCTGAGAGGTGTAAATTTATAATCAGGAACAAAATTTTGTAACTTAGCAGTGTCACTAGTTTTTCTCAATTGTCCATCAGGGTGGTTTAAATTAAATATAACCCTCCCTTTAAAACCCATCACCTCTATAATAGTTTCAACTAATTGTCGAATACTTATTTCCTCCCCTGGAGAAACAATAAAGGAACCCGTTCCTTCATACCGCTCTAGGATTAACTGGGTGATGTCCCCCACATCATCAGCATGGATAAACTCTCTAAGGGGATTCCCACTACCCCACACATGAAGATTTGTATTATCTCGTTTAGCTAAGTAACACTTGTGAATAAGTGCGGGGACCACATGGCTGTTATCTAATTCGAAATTATCATTAGGACCATAAATATTAGTCGGGATAATATTTATAAACTTACAACCAAAAGAAAGTGTAGATCCATCAGCTTCAACTCCATACTGTTCATTGTAAGCTTTTGCCTGTATATCCACCATTCTTTTAGCATATGCATACCCATAATTAGAGGAGTGAGGAGGACCTTTATGGATGTCTTCTTCGCTTAGTGGGTCTTCTAAACCATCAGGAAATACACAAGTGGATAGAAAAGATATAACTTTCTGAGAGTTCACTCTTCTAGCAGCCTCTAACACATTCAAGTTAATCATTAAATTGTCATAAAAGAATTCTCCCATATGGGAGAGATTAGCTTTTAAACCTCCTACTTTAGCAGCAGTATGAATTACATGGGTTGGCTGATGTTCCTTAAAGAACGCATAGGTCTGATCCCAATTCCGAAGATCTACTTCCTCTTTACCTGAAATCCTTACATCGGCCTCCAGTGTACACCCTACTAAGCCATTAGCTCCTGTTAGTAGTGTTTTCATGATTTATTATAGATCAGCGATTCCTATAAAATAACATCATCTTCGCGCAGATCCATAGACGATAAAGTGATTTCTATGTTGTCGTTTCTTTCAATATTCATCTGGATTGCTCGCTCTCTTAATTGTATTTAGAAGGTCTTCAACTACCTCTGGTGTATGAGCCATAGAGAAATGATATAATCCATTTCCATTTACAAACACCCCCAACTTCTTCAGCTTTTCAGAGAATAGTGTTTGGGCATCGCTGGGTTCAAACTCATCTCTATCTTTTCTGTTTCTAATAAATCTATCTGTAAAAATAACCCTGTTGATTGAGCCACACCCTATTACTCTCATTTCTATATCTTGCTGAATAAAAAACTTATTTAATTCATCTCTGAATGTTTTGCCAGCGTTGTTTAGTTTATCATATTGGATATATTTTTTATCAATGATAGTTTCAAGAATTAGTTTGGCTGCATACATGCTCAAGGGATTTGCAGAAAAAGTTCCACCATAAAAAACATTCTTTGTTTTCATGATTTCGGTTTTACCCCCAACGGCTCCTATTGGAAAGCCTCCCCCCAAAACTTTCCCATAAGTTACTATATCGGGCCTCACATCAAAAACGCCAGCACCGCCCTTCGCAGATAATCTAAAGCCCGTCATAAGTTCATCAAATATTAAAAGTGCCCCCGTCTCAGAGCAGCGGTCTCTTAATTTTTGCAGAAACTGTTTAATGTCAGATCTAGGGTTGGACCCCTGCACTGGCTCTACTATGATAGCAGCCATGTCAGGAGTAATTTTCTCGAAACACTTATAATCATTGTAAGGTAAGACTTTAAACAAGCTATTAGTTGCCGCAGGAATCCCCTTGTTGTCAGGATGTTCTTCTAGGAAACCATCTAACCCGCCATGCCAACCTCCGTGGAATCTGCCGATTATATTTTTGCCTGTGTATGCACGGGCTAATCTTATAGCCCTCATATTAGCTTCCGTACCCGAATTACAAAATATATATTGTTCATCAAAATCGGGGTTTATGTACTCTTTTAAATAACTATTTACTTCCTCTGTGTAGCAGTTAGGAATTGAATAGACTGTCCCTCTATTTATCTGTTTACTTATGCTTTTAATTAAAGGATTACCGTGACCTATTATTTGGGAACCTGAGCCCATTGTGGTATCAATTACTTTAACACCCTTGTCATTTGTAACATAACATTTATATGCTGTTTTAACTATCATTTTTATCGACAATAGCTTTTTCTATATCATTGCCCCATTCGGTGCGAGTCTCTTCTGGGTCTATTAACTCATCGTAACTAGTGTTTACTGACCCCACCTCTACTTCCTTAATATTAGTGTAAACTAAAACATCCTCCCTCTTCTTCAGTTGGTCACAACCATCACAAAAGGGGTACTTATGAAACTCCCCCTTAGCATGAGCATCACGGAAAGCTTCATACTTCTCTCCCACAACTTGATTTTTTATTGCATCATTAGAAACATCCCCTAAAACAATAGCGTTGTTATAGTCGTAACAACATGGGGTGAGCAGCCCATTCCATTGAATCTGAATAGGACCATTAAAAGGTCTCCCACAAGAAACCTTATCTTTATTCCCTTCTTCTCTATATTCTCTACCGTCACTCCAATTGTGGGGTTTCCAAACAGATATCCCGTCAACCAAAGGTTCGTATTTTTTTATCCAATCTTCCATTTGATGCTCGTTCTCTGGCATGAGAAGAAAATACATTTCAATTCTGGTAATGCCTCCTCTTTTTGCCTTCATCTCTATAAGATCATGAATATTCTTAGTTGTAACTTCAAAGGTGAGGTGTTTTTGAAGCGTTTCGTAAACCTCTTTTGTTAGTCCATAGTAACTGAACCTAAGCTTATCTATGCACTCAAGGGTTTGTTCTAGGCTACACCTCCCGTTTTTTTTCTTGTGCAAGAGTGAGCCTGTTGATATTGTTGCTGTATAGAATCCCCTCTCTTTTGCGTACCTAGCCCTGTCAAACAGGTGAGGATCAACAAAGGGTTCTCCATAATTTTCTAAAGAAATGAAATCAACCCCGTAGTCCCCTTCGTAAATCTCATCAACCCACTTTTTGTATGAGTCTAAATCCATAATACCTTGTTTTCTGGTGTGCAGTTCCCGTGGGCAGAAAACGCAATGAGCATTACAGTGGTTCGTAACCTCAAATCTTACTTCCCTGTTTTGTAATTTAAATGTCATATTATTATCTACCTCCTCCAACATCTTCCCTTTCTATATCATTATGATCTAATTCTACCCAATAAATTTCATAACAAATTGTGTCTTCAAGAGCCTCAAATTTGTGGTAGGTTCCGGGTTTAGCCACCGTTATCTCTCCTGTGGAGATAATAGTTTCATCAACTAAATCATAATCTGTTTGATATACAGTTATCTTTAATTTACCTTGTTCAATATAAAATGCATTATACTTGTGTTTGTGTTGATGCTTAGAGCAATAGCCCCCCTTTTTAGCTTCAATTCTGTGAAGCTCAAAGTTGGAATTTTTAAAAATGTCTTGGGTCTTCCCCCATACCTTACCTTGTATTCTCATATCAGTTCTCCTTTAGTAAATCCAGTATAAACTTCGAAGGTTCTATGCTACCCCCGTTGGTATTCATACTAAGTTCTTCAGTGTCATCAAGCATACATAGTGATGCGTCAATCTTTTTATTGTTATGTAACCAACCTAAGATGCTCTTTTCATCAGAAGATGAGTGACAGCTATCTCCTCTATTTCTTGCTAGGGCAATTCCATCTTCATCCCCTATCGACTCTCTAATCTCATCGTCGCACAAAGTAAAACCTAAAACGTATACTTTATTGTTGCCCTCTGCTAAATTTCTAAAAATGATTGAATACCCTGTTGTTGCCATTTTTGAGAATCGGTGAGGACTACCATATTCTTCTAGCATCCCATTCCATTGCTGCCAATTGTATTCATTTTGATGAAATATCTCGTCAAAGTTTTCTTTATTTTCTTGAAAGAAATCATACCAATCACTCAAATATGTAAGATCATAATCACCTTTGTATATTTCTATTATTCGTTCTTTACTAACAGGATTCACTACGAAATTGTTATATACATGTTGGCACATCGCTAGCTTACCAAATTTTGTACCATTATTATTTCCAGGCCAAGCAAGGTTGAATCTATAAATTAGATCAAAGTTATCCATAATATTATTAAACTTGAAATTATTGTAAGGTTTGTTTCCTATGATTAATACTTTTTTGTCTTTCATTACCAATAGCACCCCCCCTCTACAACAGATACATTTTCGGGAGTTTCTGTTACGGATGGACGAACCCAATAGTCATTATAAAAATGGGAAATAACATCATGCTCATCCCATCGTTTGCCCTTAATCCCAAATAAGATCTGGAGCCCCCCTCCTAAATGTATACCTATCTTTCCTAAACTCTTCGCATGAGCAGCCAGTGGTAAGGACCATGCTCCTGCTCCGATAAGACACACATCAAAATCTTGAATAGACATTTGTTTTTTCATGTCTTCTAATGCTTCTAACCAGGATTCATAAGAGGATTTTCGTAAATAATGAGATACGGGGCATTTTATTGTGGATAACTCCATAGTAGGCAGTACAGTAGAATCTTTCCAAAGATAAAGCCTTTTATCATATTGAGAAATTATAGTATCAGTAAACGGACTAATAACCAATACTTTTTTTTCTTCTAAAGCCTTAGACCAAGGGTTATCCCAATAGAAAGGTTCAAGTTCTCTAAGAGCAACTAAAGAGGCACCAGGACAATAAGTAGAAATAAGTATATCTTCTCTCTCATCCCTCCACTTAGCTAACACATCAACCTGCGATAAGCTAGAACTGAACTCTACCAAAAAATCGTTTAATCCTATATCAGTAGGAGGAAAGACTCCTGCAACGGTAAAAATATTGTGGAGATCCCCCTGATTTAAATTTTGTTTAGCTAAAGCACAGTGTAAAGCTACCATCTCAGAGTTACCTATTTTACCGATGGTGGTGGGAGTCCCACTCTCCACAATCTCAAAGAGATCTGCCATAGAAATCCTCCATAAGATACTTATGAGACCCTTGAAAATGGACAGTGGCAAAAGGTATATCCCTCCCAGTCCTCAAGTGTTTTGAGTGTGGGATTCCATTTTTAAACGTATAAACTTTTCTTAACCGTCCATCAGGACCGTGCTCAGATTCAAAGCCTTCAGCTACTCCCATATGAAGTTCATAAAAATAATCTTGGGGATTACTTGAGACAAGACTCAATTCCCCTACTGCGTGATGTGCTTCAAATCTAGCATAATGTTCTAAAAAATTCATATCACAAACACCCCCGTCTAACTTATAATGTTGCCTGATAGGATAACCCACAGCAATTCTTTGAAAGTCAAACCCATCTTTATCTCTGTAAAGTTTTAAAATATAATCACAAACTTTATTGATACCTTCTTTAGTAAAGAAGGATTGGCCCCCTGTAGTCCTAGCAGAAATAGCGCAATCTAAATGCTTAAATCTATGGGAATCCTTAGTGACATTTGCAAAACATAGAACATCCCAATCAGCATGAAAAACCATTTCTATATTATTATCATTCATAAAGTCTCTTAAAATAAACCACCTAGAAAAACAAAATTTTTCTATCTCAGGTAGATTTGTACTTAAATGAGTGTAAAGTTCTTCAAATTCTTTATATCCAGAGCTATACCTTTCAAAAGGAATAAACTCTCCCTTACAAAACTCTTTATTTCCCTCATCTCCTAGTAAAAATACATCATTATTTTTACTTGCACATTCCGTAGCAATAGGAAGAAGTGAGGTTCCTCCACCTAATGTTTTACTAATAAAAACTACAGGTACTGTCATTTTAAGTCTCCCTTCTCTATCATTATATCCATTAAAGCTAATTTATTTTCTATACCTCTGGTAAAATTAGCGTGATGCAGCATTATTTTGTTTGGCATATCGAAGGTATCTCCTACCTCAGGTGTCCATTCTTTTTTTATAGAATGAAAAATATTATGATATTGTTTACCTAATGGTTTGGCTTTTATATTCAGTTGTTTTATAAAATGATTCATAGCAAGTTGATCCCCACTCCCTCGACCTTCACCAAAATAATCCATGTTCTTTAATACATTTTGAAATAAGGACAGTATTTTATGATTGGGTCTAGCTATAAAAAGACCAGCACATAACATACTCACATCATCTATACACGCAATATCATTATCACCAAGTTCGTCAATTATACTATCTCTAAATTTATTAAAAAAGATTATATCACAGTCAGAATGAATAAAAAACTCATCCTTCCCTTTCGTTTCTAAAATTGCATCCATAACATATTCCATCTTTTTTCTCATAGAATTCATCCAACCAGAATTCATAAAAGAAGCAGAAGAACATTCTTGAGGAATTTTTCTTATTACTAAATCCATATCTATTTCATAGGGAAATGTTTTTAAATAATAATCGTTTAACATTTTTTCATGCGACTCTGAGAAAAAGGTGTATACTTTCATTTTAGACCTCCTGAATGATCTGGGCCAATTAGTTTCATATCTATATTATAGTTCATCCTGCTTTATCTCACCTCGATAAGTGGGTTATTATTTTTTCTGTTACTTTAAAAGAACCTTCTGGGGAACAGTTTCTGTTGTACCACTGTCTTCCATTATTTGACATAATGGTCCATTGCTTTTCTGATATTGAATTTATCTTATCTTTTATATCTTCTGCTCGTTCTACTCGTAAATAATGAATATTTTCTTCCAAAGGTTCATAATAGGTTAAATCAACCCCTGGTGTAACGATTGGAATTACTCCCAGTCCAAGATATTCTATCTCCCTATTACACTTTGGCCCATACCCAGGCAAGCAAAGCCCATACTTTGATAGAGAAATTTTAGTAAGATATTCTTCTTGTGTATATTTATAATTTGTGTTAGTCCCCTCCCCTATTCTGATGGGCATACAAAAGTCCTCTATATGGTTGTTCCAATCTTGAGTGACCCTTCCTTGTTGTTGAATGTGGTTTTCAACTTTTCCTAAAAAAATAGATTCAGTTTTTCTTTCAGTATAAGAAGGAATATGTTGTTGAATTTTATTATCTAATTTTCGAGGACTTCTAGCCCAAAAAATCCAACTACTAATATGGGGATGTGTTGGTACCGTATTAGCAAATAGTCCATATTGAAATGGAGGTATGTTTCTATCATCTATTCTTGGAAAATCATACAACAGAATCGTGCGTTTCTTCTCCACCCAACAAAAAGAATCTGTACTTTTTTCTACCGTACAATAACCCCTTTCTTCCCATATATCAATAAGCTCTCTAAAAGTATCTCCACAATGACCTTTATCCCCTTTTAATACTTTCATGAGTACATTTTCCTAGTTTAATGTTGTCTTTGTTTTTGGGCATAAGCTTTTAATCCTTCCCTAATCGCAGGGACACAATGAGGTTCGGTACAGTGGTGCTGTTGAGGCTCAGGTGCTACCTCGTTATTATAGAGTAAGCCTTTTCGTTCATAGGTGGGGTTACGCCAAAACTCATTGATACACATCCTATGCTCAAACACAAACCCGTTCTCTCTTAATAATTCTCTACACCGTTCATCTTTCTCTTCATTATGCCCATCCAACTCAATACAAAGGATGTACACGGGGATAGACCAATCCATTGTTTTTAAGACAGCTAATTCCCCCCCTTCTACATCTAAACAAAAGAAATCTAAATAAGAAACTCCCGCCTTGTGCAATAAAGGACCAAGAGGAGTTGATTCGACCATATACTCTGAGGCACCCTTATGGTGAGCTTCTTGAAAGGAAGGAGCCATAACCGTAGTCATGCCTGCCGTAGCCCAGTTTCCTACAAAAGAGACAGGATCAGTAGAATCACTAATTGCCACATTATAAGTCTTATCTAAGGGGCGGTTAGTTTGAAGAGCAGTATAGGCAGCGGGGATGGGCTCAATTAAAACCCCCCTAAAACCTAGATAGTCTTGAAAAAATTTAGTGTTAGAATAAGTTGCTCCATCTAAAGCCCCTAATTCTAAATAACTTCCATCACTGCGTTTCTGATTAATAAAGTTAAGAAAAACGAAAAGGTCTTCCCCCTGCTGGCTATAGAAGTGTTGCATGGGCTACGCTCTGTTACGATGATGATGAATAAAAAAGTCTGCGTAATTAATTAAATAATTCATGCGTAGGTACTCCTAATTAAAGTGTCCTGCCTCACATGTTCTACATGCCTGTCTACATTAGGCATCGTACTAACCCCCATTGGGTTCTTATAATATACACCTAAAGCTTCATCTAATTTCTTGAACTTGGCTCCCTTAGAATTCATCCTGCACCACATTTCATAATCACCAGAAATCCAAAAATCAGGATTAAACAATCCATGCTCTATTACCGTTTGCTTCTTTAAGAGGGGGAAAGGCCCACAGCAACAGCCTTGCATCAAAACTTTCATATCAGATGCATCTTGCCAGTTGTGGAAGCTCACGAGGTTGTTGTGGTTTGGATCATCACTAACAAAACAATTAGAATATAAAACATCAATATGGGGGTAAAGTGTAATGTAGGATCTAAAGGTTAATAATGCATTCCCAAAAAGCTTGTCATCTGTATTATAATTCATAACATAGTCATACTTACTATTCTTAATTCCTATATTCCACGCTTCATAAACTGTTACTCGACTAGCAACAGGAATAATAGTAACCTCTATGCCATCCCTAAAAGAAAAATCTTTAAACTGCTGGAGAGAATCATCCGTAGAACTTGCATCCACAAAAACTACTTCAAAAGTATGAAGGGTTTGGGAGTTGACATACTTACAGTAATTCTGTATATAATTTGAAGAATTGTAATTTGAACAAATTATACTAATCACTGGCCTGCCCCGTTAACTCCTCCAACCCTAGGTCTCACTAAGTAGACAAGATCTCCAAACCAATCAAGTTTGTAACCACCCATACAACATGCGTTTATATGGTGAAAGTCCGTAAGATTTTGTTCATCAAGCGGGACAGAATTAGTAAAAGGAATTTTACTGAAGATAGAGGTCCTATAAGTAGGCATACACACATTCCCAGGAGTTATGCCTAAGTCCCCACTCATGCATAAATCTCGGGAGACTAAAACAGCTTCCCCACCAGGACCATTTATAGTTATTTCTGTATTAAAACGTACTCCCCCCACCCACAAATCTACATCGGGCTTTTCTTTAAGCTTACTACGAATTATATCTCCTGCGCCAGGAGCAAACTCGTCATCGTCATCTAGAAAAGTTATAAACTCGGTCTCAGCCAAAGCCGCTCCTACGTTAGCTGCCATGCCTCCGTAGTACCCCCAGTGCTTCCCCAATTTTATAAACCTATCGGCTCCCCACGCCTGCTCGCCAATGTCAACCCCATCACTTATTATAAAGGTTTTAAACCCTTCTCTCTTGGCAGAGTATACTGCCTCCTCAAGACTAGCTCTCCCTATTGTTTTTATAATTACTGTAGTATTATGCATCAAATTCCCACTCACTATTATAACTCACCTTTTCATCAGGTTGATCTCCGTGAAGTAAGCCCAAAGCTTGTTCATACAATTCTAATCTATGTTTTACTACCTTACTGAGGTCAAAATATTCTTCAGTTATTTTATGGAGATTGTTCCCCATTTCTCTTACATGCCCTGGATTTTTTAAACACTTAGTAAAAACCTTTACCCATTCACTCTTGGGGGCACTAGGGGATATCAAGTAACCAGTTTTTCCATTAACTATAGTCTCATCATAACATCCCACATCTGAGGCAATCAGAGGTATTTTATATCTCCCACACTCAGCCACTTTAATTTCAGATTTTGAATCGTTAAAAGCATTCATTTGAAGAGGGGCTATGGATATATCCACATTAGAATAAAGCCCCCCATAAGAGTCTGGGGAAAGTGCGTTGTAAATATTCCAGTTAGGTGCTCCTTTAAACCCCCTTAATAGAATCCTCTTATAATTTCTCCACACCTCATGCTGCCAATCTTCTTGAGGATTTCCATCCTCATCTTTCTTTAGGAGAGGGGCTCCATAAAATCCCCAATGCACGTTCTCTCTACCTACTCTCCCATTAACAAGATGTGGTATACCTGCGAACTCTTTAACATCCTCTTCGTGGTGAATACCCCCTGCCCATCCAATTCTTATTAAGTTCTTTTTAGGGGGAGGAACTTTAGGAATATTCCAGCATGGTAACTCATAATCAATAGCATTCTTAACAACAGCCAACACACCCCTACAATAAGGCTTAATCCTCTCCGCAAATTTTCTTTGAGTGACTGTAACTAAATCAGCATTCTGATAGATGAACTTAGTAATTTCTTCTAAATTCCTCTCCTTATAAACCTTATAAAGTCTGTGCCCTTCGTATAGATCAGTGAGAAGATCATCCGTATCAAAATGGACAAATTTACCAAACTCCTTTGCCTTCCCCACAATTCTAGCGGTATAGGGTCCTCCCCAATTAGAGATATTATTACACCACACTATATCCGCCCACTTCATATCCGCATAATCCCAGTCTTCCTGCCATCGCCCTTTATTTGCCCCCTCCTTAGTAAGGAGGTTCACATCTTCAACAATACCTAGAGGGTTTAGATTATACCGAAACTCAACTTGATCCCCGTAAAGCTGTTGCATCTTCTTCATCGGGGCTATGAGTCGATAATAGGAACAACCCCCCTCATTGGCAGGGGAACACAGAATTTTAAGCTTCTTCTTTTCCATAAAAAATGGGGGACAGCCTAACGGCTGTCCCCCTATCATAGTCACCAGATTTTGATTATTCGTCTTCTTCTAATTCTTCCTCGAAAATATCCTTAGTGGCTTCCGAAGAGTGGACCATGCCCAGTGCTCGTCCAACACTCATTACTCCTTCCTTAAGGTTGATGCCTTCACCAGTAGGAGCCAAAGACTTCAAAGCACTACTATAGTGTTGACGCTTCCTTCTAAACAATAGCAATAGCAGACCCTCAAACCCTGCCAGCCAGGGGAAGAAAGTTGTACCTGCTCTAAGTACGGACTGCGCCACAGTAACAAGGGCATCTCCTCCCCAATCCTCTTCCTCAGTAGACACAGGAACAAAAACAGCATTTACTTTCAATGCCTCTTCGGGGGCCATTACCACCACTTCGTCCTTCCAGCTTTCCCTATACTTCTCGGGAATCTTCTCCGTAGGCAAGATAATAGCATCTTCCCTCTTATCCTGTTGCACCTGATCAAGTGTAGTGAGCACCATATTTTGCTCGTTTACCCACTCCACCACCTTACAGGAACTAAAGGGCAAAATTATTGCCCCTAACACCACACCACAAATAATAGTTCTTAATTTAAACATAATTAGTTACTCTTCATCTTTTGGAGATAGTCTTCATCCTCTACATCTTCAGCCTCGGTAGGATTTTCACTACTCCCTTCGTGAGAAGGAAGAAGTGCCATAGCAGCATTCTTCACATCTTCATACTCCTCCAGTTTAACGAGAGCATGGATATCATGGAGTGAGTCCATCCATGCTGCTACTTCCGCCTTACTCCCAGCCTCGGAGGACTTAGGACGAGGCGATGACTGATCATACTTAGGCCACTGACCTTCCATGATCTTCACAATCTTAAAATCATGCCCAGATTCAAGATCGGTGATATCACCAAAATCTTCATCGAGCATAGCGGCAATAATCTTCTTAAAGAGGATCACACCGATGGAAAGGATTTTAACCTCCCCATTCTCACGATCAACCACATTCATGTAGTATCGGGAACGGGGCTTGACCTGACGGGCCAGATCTTCATCCTTGTTAGGCTCCTTCCAGAGCGAGTAGTACAAATCACAAAGAGCACAAGGTTCTCCATGAATCTTACGGCAATGAACATTCTTCACCTGTCCATCTCCATTAGGTACCCTATGAATCTTCGTCTCAGCGTAGAACATAGTCTCTTCATCCTTCCCAGGAAGAATGCGAATTGCATTCGTACCATCTTGGAGTTGGATGAAGTTAGAAAGAAAATCAGAATTAGAGTTTCCACCAGAATTACTGAGTTCCTCGTGTTTTGCCCTAAGGGCATTCAAGTCAATAGCCATGTTAAAACCTCCTATGGTCAGTTGTGGCAGTTACTATATTATAGTCGTAGTTTGCGAAATTTTTAGATTATCTGTATAAATTTGTCTCGGCGCGACGGTTGGATGATAGCTGTACGAGCATATCCTTCTTATGATCCAAAGCCGATACGAGACCCTTTAACAGCGTGTATTTAAAAGAAGCATCATTGACACTCTTTGTATATACTGTGAAGTCAGGGGTGGATTCAACAATATCGTCCAAATCTTTAGCGGTAAGTTTCTTGGGAAAAGATGACATTTTTTGGTCTTTTCTCGTTTGTGCCGTAAATTTAGTCAACTCCAAATTTGCGTCATCTAGAGCTTTTTTAGCTACCGACAAAAGACCCTGATAGTAAGAATACACCGAAGCCTGTCGAGCCAACTCAGTATCAATTTGGTGCTTATCGAACTGAGTAACGCCATCAGCGACATCTACATAATTGTCCCAAGTGAGGTCTTCCAGAGCTTCTAGTAAAGTTTGAGATTTATTCATAGGTATTACCCATCTCTCTATAGTCGAATTTAGTGCCTAGAAACTGATTAACCTCTTCATGACTCACAGCTTCTTTCAAATTAGACGGATGATTATTAGTCAGCTTACCATCCACATGGAGTACCTCTGAACCATTATTAGGGCTTCCATCTGTCTTCATCATTTGGGGCCATCTCTTGTAGTGGAGGAGAAATACTAAATGAGACACATACACCTCCTTGCCGTTCTTGGAAGGAGCAGTTATACTAATCTTCACATGACCTGATTCTGGAGAAGTACGGGTAGTCATCTTTACTGGTATACTACAACTTGCGCTTGGCTTTGCCCACACCTCTACTCTCCCCTGAGAAGTGTACCTGAGCATGTATCTATCCGCTGCTTCCTCATAAGTTGGGTAACGGTTCCTCTTGTTCTTTCTTGGCTTCTTTCTAGTAACTGAATTAGTCCCATTCAGTCTGTCTACATCTTCCCTACAAGGGAGATTATTATCTAACACCTGTGTTAGCTGGGGGGCTATATTGCGACACTCCTTTAAAAATCTTTCATGATTTAGGTTAGCTAAATCTCTTCCAGCTTTAATAAAAGTATCGGCGGCCCACTCTTCCTTAGATTTATTATAATCAAACATACTCTACTCCATTTCTAATAACGAACAAACAAAATATCCCATAATTCGGGATTCAAATTTTTAAACATCAAAAAAGATCTACAAGTGGTTTCTGTAAAAACCTCATTTGATGTTTCTATTTTATCAGCCACACCTTCCTCAGGGCCCCCTAAACCCAAGGTGTCCACGAGAGCATGGCAACACTCATGTATTATAG
>Ga0114908_1000327_pt1 | contig 29010 bp, 32 predicted proteins | sample MalvireepMed_s17_FD_87292 | JGI IMG/M metagenome (GOLD analysis project Ga0114908, IMG submission 87292) | Marine viral communities from the Global Malaspina Expedition - Malaspina viral metaG DeepMed_s17 | ecosystem: Environmental > Aquatic > Marine > Oceanic | place: Mediterranean Sea... | reverse complement strand
TTTCCTAGCTGTCCTTTCGTGTACTAGCTAGCGGGTGCATATAACTTCGTATCTCAGAGGGGATTTAATAGTCCCGTGTCCAGATACGTCCCCCGACTATCTCACTAGGTGACACTACAGGACTTTTAACCTGTATAGGTGCTAACCCTGTGCCCTTTAAAACCTGCGGTTGCCTTCTCTTGTCCTTGGGGGACTGTGAGACTTGTTGCCGCTTCGCCCTGTCTCATGGCTGAATTGTGCCTAGCTTATCACCGTCGTCGTCGTCTGTCAAGCTTTTTAATTCCGTGACTAATCACGCCTGAGAAGGATGAACTGAACTTCAATGATTTTGACGAGTAAAATAGGCACGAAAACCGCCCTGCAAAAACTCGTTTACCCTCCTACCTTCAATATCCCTACGTAGTAGGGTATATTGCCTGCCCAATAGCTAACCCCTTACCCCGTCCTTGCCCATGTCGCATTCTCAACCCTACTTCCCGCCCTCTTGGCATCCCCTGCTATCCCCGTCCTACCATCAGTCACAACACACCAAGTACCGTAGGTAAAGGGCACTATGCCCAGATACAGCTGGTATCTCCCATGCCTAACCCCTACGTCTAGGCAGCATCCCCATGCTAGGCGTCGCCTTATGGTAGGCACAACGACGACTGATAGGCGTCGCAGGCACAGCGACATGCTAGGCACGACCATGACTGTATTGATACCATGTATCATTCATGCCTAGTGTGAAATCCCTCACGATACCCTGCCGTTTGAGGTCGGGGGTAGGGTGGTTAAGGCAGCACATTACGGAGTGGATAAAATTATTCTCAAAGGGTTTTTTATAATGTTATGTAAAGTGTAGCTATGGATTTACTTGACATAATGTTAGTGTTTTAGTTCTTGCTATGGGATTGGGGTTGTAGGCACTAGGATAGGGCGAAGGTGGGGGGTGGGTTGACTAGGTTATATGTGAGGATATATTGTGGGTGGGTAGCAGTTGAAGGAGGGGATGGGAGATGCCTAAGCGTAGTACAACACAGCATCCAGCACTTTTGGCGTCGGCTAGTAAGCAGGTGAAGGAAGAGATACTAGCGATGGATGAGGAGGAGTTAGAGAGTCTCAGGGGTTGGGCTAGGTTCACGCCGAGGGAGAAGAAGTGGTTGGCGATGTTTGCTTATCATCGGAATGCACAGGCGACCTCTGTGGCTCTTGGTTTCAGTCCTCAGTATCATTATGGGCGGATGATGAAGAACCCCTATTTCAAGGAGGCGTATGAGACGAGGGAGTGGACGGGGGTGCGTATTGCACGGTACATGTCTATAGACTCTCTTGTGTTAGCCGCTCAGACCCTTCAGGACTTTGTACACCCCGATAATCCGCAGAAACTTGATGGTAAGAGCAGGGTGGACTCCCTAAAGCTGCTGTATGACCTGCATTCGGCCAGGAAGAGCCCCGACCAAGGCACCATGTTTGGGGGTAGTCATACATACATCAATGCTGCGAGTGTCAACATGTTTAACACGGGGCGTAGCAACCCTATACATAAGGACGGCTATGAAAGAGATGTTGAGGGAGTAATCGAGGTGTCTGGTGAATCAGTGGACTAACCCGTCTCAGGGCATTATGAACATAGCGGTGGGGGAAGGTGTGGTCAGGATTGTGCTGTCGGTGACGCCACCATACGACTCTGAGGAGCCCTTGTTCGAGGGGAACGGCTCTCATTGCACGATAGACTGGCCTACGTTAGTGCATCAGTGTGAGTACCACGATGCCCGAATACAGTGGAGCTTGATACCTATTGCCTGATATTGACTTAGGGGGGTATTCTCCTCATGCTGGACAGGTCAGCTTCCATGAATCGGAGGCACGGTTCAAGGTCGTTGAGACCGCTCGAAGGTTCGGTAAGTCCCGTCAGGCACTCTATGAGATGCTCCGCAGATATGCTGAGGACTTGTCCGTACCCGCCAACCCCGCCCTAGTCCCCCCTTGGCACGGATGGATAGTCGTTCCCAGCTTCCCCCAGGCAAGACAGACTTGGAACGAACTCCTAACGCTGATACCCCCCACAGGGCTCGCTGCCCCTGCCAACTTCCACCAAAACGAGATGTTTGTATATCTCAATGGTTCCGAGGTAAGGCCCTGGGGATTCATTGAGATAAAGTCGGGACATGACCCTGAGAACCTACAGTCCGTCGGCCTGGACTTCCTGTGGGTCAACGAGTCTCAGGACATATCAGACCGTGCATTTGAGAAGATGCTGCCAACCCTGAGAACCCCCGATAGGATGAGCCGTGCTATCTTTGAGGGCATACCCTCCATGCACGCCGACCACTGGTTCCGCAAGCTGTACCTCATGGCAGAGAGGGGGAGAGTCGATTATCAGGCCTTTAAGAACACTGCCTTCGAGAATCCTATGCTCACTAAAGAGCAACTTGCGGAGATTGAGGACGACAGAGAAGTCCTCACGGACGCAGCGTGGCGGCGTCTGTATCTTGCTGAGTTCTCCGCATCGGCTGGGTATTTTGCCAATGTAGATGCCTGCACTGCGGGAGACTTACTCCCTTCACCTATACCTGGGGCTAGGTATGTTGCGGGCCTTGACCTTGGACGCAAGGTTGACGCTTCGGTTCTCCATATATTTGATACCAATGAGCGTAAATTAGTTTTTCACCGTTCTTGGGATGCAGGAGAGTCTTGGATAATACAACGAGAGGCCGTAGCGCATATAGTCAACGAATGGCAAGCAGAACGCCTTATCATGGATGCAACAGGTATGGGCGGTGATATATTCTCTCAAGAGCTATCGGAGATGGGGTTGCCCGTGGAACCCTTCATAATCAACCAACAGAGCAGGGAACACCTGTTGAATGCCGTAGCCGTATCCCTTGAGAGGCAGACAGTATCCTTCCCTCCTGTCACAAGCCTATTACGACAACTGAGGGCTTTCCAGTACCGCAAGACCGCAGGAGGAAACTATAGGGCAGATGCCCCCCCAGGCGAGCATGACGATGAAGTGTTCGCAATGGCACTGGGGCTGGAAGCATGTGAACCAGCGCATGATGTGATGATATACCGAGGAACCAATAGCAGAAGGTACTTGCCAACCCAAGAAGAGGCTGCATCGGGCAGCACTGGCTTCGGCAAGAAGTTCATGCACAACCGACAGGTTGATAAGATGAAGGAACGGCAAGAGAGAATAGGGGTGTGAAGCGGTGAGAACAAGTCGATGTTAACACTTGCAGCATTATCCGTGTTAGACTTGGCGATTAAGAAGGTGGTCAATGGTAGTATCAGTAGCTGACCGCGTTAATGGCAACGATAACTGGGTTGCTGGCCTCCCAGACGACGAGGGGTATAGAGATGCCCCTACCATTGAGTCTGTTTTAGACCTCAAAGTCCAAAACCAACTCTACTATAAGCCCTTCCACGACCAGTGCAGGTCTGAAGAGGACTATTACTTCGGCCTCAATCCCGTTCCTGCGCCCCAGGGCTTTGACCCTGTGCGCCCTGCGACTGCCACTGCTATTGTTAATGTGGCATCCGACCACGTAGACACCAATAACCTCACGATAGACGTGCCCCTGGCCTCACCTAGAGCGCGGGCGAGGGCAGAACGCCTCAAGAAGTTCTACGAGGGTGCTTGGCTGTCCATGAAAGACCCCGTGAAAGAGACCGCGGTAAAACATGCCTTTATTTACGGCGTTGGCTGGATAAAGAGTATGTGGAACGCCGACAAATGGCCCAACGCCCCCGTACTTGATGACTTCGGCAACGAAGAGGACTACAAAGAAGCCCTCAAGGACTTCATGGAAGCCCGCAACATTGCCTTCCCCTTCGAGGACTCCAATCCCAACCCCAAGGACATGCTGTGGGATGACTCCAAGATAAGGGTCAAGTGGGTCATCGAGTTCTACCAGACCAACACCAAATGGCTGAAGAACCGTTATCCCGAATGGGCGGGCAGCATGGACAACGCCATGACCGACTGGCTGGAATACTGGGACGAGGAATGGTATGGAGTCATTGCAGGCGGCATGTGGATACGAGGCCCACTGAAGCATGGCTATGGGCACCTTCCCTATACGATGGTTCACCCCAACAACTCATTGGACTGGAATGAAGGCACTCCGCAACGACGGTATCGGGGCATCCTCAGCCCCGTCCACGCACTATTGGACGAAGAGGCTAGACTGCTTACTGCCTATGAAGCACAGGTAAGGCAGTATGCGTGGAGGACTCTGGACTTTCACGGGCCGTTATCACAGGCTACGAAGACCTCCGAGGACTACGAGGTCTTTGGAGGTCTCAACGTCATCCCCCCTGGCGTGGAGGTCAGAGAGTCTCCAAAGGTTACGCCACCACAGGAAATCCTGTTGGCACTTAATATCGTCCAGACTTCCATTGAGGAGGCAACCTTCCCCAATGTAATACGCGGCGTTAGACCCAAGGGGGTATCGTCAGGGTTTGGCATTAGCGTCCTCGCAGGGATGGGCCGTCTTGTCTTCCAGGGCGTCGCATCTGGCATGGCGAGAGCTATCGAACAGATAAACTCCAAGCGCGCAATGCTGGTCGAGTTTAAGGCGAGAGGTCGTGTCACCGTACATGCCCGCTCTGAAGTCCACAACTTCGACCAGACAATAGGCCCAGATGATGTAAAGGGATACTATGAGAACAAGGTGTCCCTCACCGCAGAGGCTCCCGAAGAGTCAGAGCGCAGGGCACTCCTTGCCATGAGGCTATATCAGGCACAGATGATTTCTCTGTATGAAGCACAGCGTAGGGCTGGAATCCTCAACCCGCTAGAGGAACAGATGCAGATGAATGCCGAGCGTATGCTCAATAGCCCTGAGATATTACAGCAGCAGATGGCAATAGCCCTAGAACGTATGGGGCTCATCAGCCAGCTAGCCGAGGCAACGTCTCTAACGGGTAGTCCGCAGATGCCTGGGGGCAATGGAGGTCAGTTCCTACCAGGGCAGGCACAGATGCCCATATTGGGACAGGCAAATAACCAGTCGGCAAGGACTGCTTCGGCTGCGGGACAGCCCTCCGTCTTTCCCCAAGGACAGGGGGGCATTAGCGTATTAGGGCGTAGACTAAGTAGTCCAGGCGGTGGGGCAACAAGCGTCCCATCGGGACAGGTGGTACGATGACGCAACGCAACAATGATGTAGACGTAATCAATCAGGCTGCGATAATGGCTGCGGAACAGGCAATAAGGGCTATCGAGATATTCATGGGTGCTCATCCTAATCCACCTGGGCAGACTAAAGGCAACCAGCCTCAGATAACCCAAGCCATGATTAAGAGCCTCGGTAAGGGAGGGTAAATATGCCTCAACATACTCCAGCACATAGACAGGAGATATTCGACCCTGAGCTAGAAGCAGAGATGACCCCGACTGCTCGTGCGGGCATTACTGCCTTACAAAATCAACTACCTTATGATGTAGGACAACGCACCGCGGAATTGCGGAAACGCCACAAGCAGCGGACACTTGCGGCATTACTGGGGGGTGGTGCAGCAGACCCCGAAGAAGTGGAATTTCGTGTGTTACCACAAGTGAGAGCAGCACAGAAAGCGACAATAGCTGACCTACCCTACCTCTTTGGCACGCCCCCTGGCGTCCCCCTTGACCCAAAGTCGGAGGAGTTCAAGGCGATGCAGCAAGAGCAGCGACAGCAGTTGAGGGAAGAGCAGGCGAAGGCCGCGCAGGAAGTGGAATGGCGTACTAAGTCTGATTTTGGTGAGTTGACGTCAAAGGATAGGCAAACCATCGAAGATGCAATTACAGAAGCCGACGTCCAGGCAATTCGGGCTATGTCCATCGTGGGAGAAGACGGTGAGCCGACACCAGATGAAGAAGAAGCGGAAAGGCAGAAGCGTCACGCGGCGAGACTAGTTGAGATACTAAAGGAAAACTCCCGCAACATGGGTAGAACTCGACCACTAAGAGAACAAGGCCCAGGGTCTGCCTTTGCAACGGGCTTAGAGCAGCTTATGGGTATGAGTAGTGAGGCCATTCTAGGTCGTGGGGCATTACCGCCTACGAGACCAGACCCATTCGCCGCTCACCCAGACGTTATTGCCTTTAAGGAAGCGGCGGGGTTGCCCCTTACGCAACAACCAGCGTTTCTGCCCCCATGGGAAGAGGGTATGGCACAGGAGCCTGCGAGGGCACCACTAGCAGTGCCACGGGATGTTGCACCTCAAACTGGCAATTATGTTTTGCCCCCAAGCACTGCCCAGGCGGGGTCGGAATACTATCAAGCGGCAGTGCAGCAACAGCAGCAAGAAGAGGCAGAACGAGCACAGTTTGGTGGTTTCACACGGGAGGAGTTCAACTCTTTCGCCTCAGGTGTTCAATCACAGATATTCGAGGGCCAGCAGCAGCAAGAAGAGCGCAGTGCTCTTGCCCCCCTAGTGGCGCAACTTCTGCCAGGATTAGACCCCACATTACTTGAGCACATCCCGCTCAATCTTCTGATGGTATTGCTGACACAAGCTGGAGGTCAGGGGCAACTGGGAGCGTTTGGCCCACTACGGTTTGGCAGTATGGGGCGATAATTGACTACTCAGCGTGGAGGCACAACGGGACGGGGAGGACGCAGGGGCGTTAACTCTGATATACGGGGGCTCATTGCATCCCGTCAACGTCGCCTCTTTGAGCAACAAGGCAGGGAAATTGCATCACAGATACTTGCCAGTGCACAGGCAGGTGAACTCTCCCCCCTCAATGTGCCGTTTGTAGAGATTGACCCCGTAGTACCGCCCGCAGAGCCGCCACCTGCTCAGGCACAGGGCTTCCTGCCAGGGATGCTAGGATTGCCAGGCATTTCTCATCTTCTAGGCGGGCTCGGATATGCAACAGAGGCAGTGATGGAGACAGTGGCTAGGCCAATAGGGGGCGTCGGCGTTACGTTGGGTCGCATTCCATCAGGCACAGCAGACCTACGTGCGTTAGTAGACCCTGAAAGAGCAAGGGAAGTCTTTAGAGAGGCCGACCTACCGAGCGGGATGCTCCGAGTTGCCCCAGACATAGACCTACCTGCAAGCATATTTGGGCCAGACAGGACATTGGGGCATGTGCAACTGGGCGTAAAGGGGGCGGTGGAGATATTCCCAGAGCTAGCTCTTACTGGTGGATTGGGCTCAGCCAGCGTCAAGGCTCTGCGTATTCCAGCCAAGGAAGCTGCTGTTAAGGCGGCAACAGTACCTACCCAGATAGTTAAGATACCACCCACCCAGACGTTCATGGATGCAGCCTTCGGCAACCGTGGTGCTGTTGCCACATTAGTTGGTAAAATTCCAGGCGCAGAGAGAGTCATTGGTAGCCTCAACAGGGCAACATTTGCCGATAACATACTAGACCAAACTATTGTTATTCGGGGACAGATGGAGGATATGGCTGAGGGTGCAGTTTTTATAGCTACCAAGAAGGCCCGTATGCTGAGGCAGCAGGGCAAGTTTGGTTTTGAGCAACAGGTATTACCCGCTATGGATGGGCGTGTCACCGACCCCGCCATAATACAGATTAGAAACCTGCCAGATGGGGCAAAGAGTCTGGCCGTCCACGATGTTGTTGAGTTCATGGCTCGATACAAGATGCCCCTGGCAACCAGGGAGTTCGTTAAAGAGGTGCGGAAGACCTCTAAGGGCCTCACTGATTATCTTATGAGCGAAGGCGTAGATATACCAAAGCTGAGAGGGGAGAGCGACTGGCGTTATCTGCATCGTATCGTTGTTAGCGTTAAACAGGACGCCGTCCGTGGCTTGGCAACCAACGCAGAGACGCTATTTAAGACGGCGGGTTCCCCTGTTATTAGGGGTGTTCAAGAATCACCTTGGGAATATATGCAACGGGTGATGGACGGAGTGACCAACGGAACTATTGCCGCACCAAATGGACTGGACGACATTGCTAGGCAGGTTAACGACCTGTTTGACGTTTCTATTCGCAAGCAATCCTTGGTGAGGCGCAGAAGTTTTTCTTTGGCAGCAGATGGCCTGCGCGCTGGCACACAGTATTCGGACGATGTCTTTGAGGAACTGATGTCACAGGCTGACATGGCCTATCGCATGGTAATCAACAAGCGTGCTGGCGAGATGCTGAGACCCCTATCTCGTACAGCCGATGAGTTGATTGAAGCAGACAAACCTGGACTACTGGGACTGCGAGGTATGGCTGAGACCAGAGCTACGAAGGCAGTTAAACTCTTGAGCGTTGTCAGGCGTGCCAATCGGGCAGAATCAGTCCCAGGAGCAACACTGAAGATGTTGGCGGGTCATTTTCCAGAGTTAGTGGACGAATTGCGTAATGCAATGGCAATCCTTCCTGAAGATATATCGGTAATACTCAGACGCAAGGAGTTCCTAAAGGAATTAGGGATTACAGATAAGAAATTCAGGGATGTTCTGGAAGCAGTACGTCCCGCTGCACGCAGACAGGCTCCCGTTGGTGTCCAAGAACTACGTGATACTCTGGCAGTTTTGCGGGCTGACACAATAACTGCGGAGAGGATGTTACGTGAGATATATGAAAACGCCAAACTTCACTCTCGTACTCAGCGAAAAGGAGCATTTAATGACTTAGTCGCTAGGACAGAACTTATGAAGTCTACTGTTTCCAAAGAGTCTACGGCTTTAAAAAATCAACTTGCAACAGTCAGGCGAGCAGTAACTGAGTCTCCTGAGTTGGGGTCAGTGATAGGAGTCCCTGGCGTTGCCAGTCGGATAATCCCCACTCAAGTAATACGAGGTAAAACCGTCTTTGGCCGCGATATAGCCACTGAAATCCGAGCGATGTTCGGCTATATGCCCAATACGTGGACTACCAATAGGATGAAGGAACTGACCTTTATTGCCAACACATATCGCCTTGGCAAGGCTAGTTTCGACATGGGCATACAGGGAATACAGCTAATGGCTGTCCTGGGCATAGACTTCGCCAATGCAATACTGGCTCCAGCAACTAAGATACTTAATGCAGCAGGATTGCCTGTACAGGTTCAGCCTTTGACGGCAATCTTCCCAAAGGCCGCAGCCAGCAGCTATTGGACGTTCTTTAACCCGCGGCATGAGTTGAACTATTGGCTAAAAGCTGAGAACCACGCTGCTCTGGTAGAGCGCGTAAAGAGGGGTTCTCTGGTGCAACCCTCTGAGTTTACGGCAGGAGCGGCAGACATACAGCGCATAGCGGAGCGTATTCCCCAACTTATTGTTCCGTGGCCCCTCAATATCCCGACTTTAATCAAACAGACCATTGGCAGGTCTGATGCAGCCTGGAGTGCAGGGCGCAATGTGGCGGGTAATGAACTCTGGAAAGCATACAAAGGGTTGATGCGTGGCAATCGAGAGTTGGATGACCTTGCTAAGTTTACAAATATAGCCACGGGTACATTCTCTCTGAGGGGCATTGGCACCTCAGCAGGAAAACGAAACGCCTTGGGTGCTATAGGCTTCTTCTCGCCCCGATATACAGCAGCCCAGCTTGCATTGGTGGGGCGCATACTAAGGGGTGGCGTTGGTAGACGGCTGGCACTGCAATCAGTGCTGGGTATGATTTCAGCCAACACCCTAACCACTGTAATGATGGCAACGGCATTGGGGCAGAAACCCGCTATAAACCCGCTTCCCCGCTCTATGGGTGGTGACGGCTCAGACCTGTGGACTGTTAAGGTTGGCAATCGCAGGATGGGTGTTGGTGGGCCTGGGTACTCTATTCTCCGCATGATTGCCTCGACTACGGCGGAAACTGCTGATGAACCAGATAGACTAACGAATTTTGACAGGAGCAACCCTCTCATCAGAGCTTATTTGGGTCGCTCGGCTGGCCCAACTAGGATAGTAACTGATTACATAGCGGGGCGAGACTTCATCGGGGAGCCCGTGCGAGGTATGGGTAGCCTCAAGCCCTCTAAGGAGACCTTGGAGTGGCTCAAGACTCTGCCTGTTCCCATCTGGGCTGAAGAGATAATCAAGGACGATGAATCAGGGGTACTGGGGGCAGTTGTTGTGGAGTGGTTTGGTGGACGTACTTTCCCCACTAGTTTCTGGTCGAGGTATCGAGACCTACTTGAAGAGACAGACATGCAAGGTAGGAACTTCGATGATATAAGTCGAATAGACCAAGTACGCATGAAGGCTGAATACCCCGAACTGGAAGAGGCATGGCAGGCTGCTACGGATGATGCTGCCCGTCGCGGGTGGAATCCTTTGATGACCGAATACTTCGAGAGACTGGATGCGGGTAAGCAGACATATTGGAGGCAAGTGGAGGCTGGATACGAGCAGGTTCTAACCAACCCAACATTCAGTATGCGAGACTTCAAGAGTGCAGTTATCAAAGCTGGCAGTAACCGACTCGATGGTATACGTCAAGAACTAGAGACCAATCCTCGGTACGACTCAGTGCTGCAAGACCTTGAAGACCGTGAGGACGAATTTGTAGAGGACGCAGTTTATAGGGATATATGGCGGACGTGGTTTGACCCCACTATATACGACGACGCTGGTGTTCCAGACTATGATGAACGCAATAAGAGACTGTTTGGATTGCGTGACCGCATATTGGAGGAGCATGGAGAGGAACCTTGGGATAAAGCAATGGAACATTGGGCAGTAGAACGCCTGAAATCTCCAAAGATTTTACAAGAATACCATTCAATGATAGAGATTATGAGACCTTACTGGGAGACGTACAAAGCAATCCTGGGCGACGACCCAGAACGGGTGCGTCAATACGCCATATTCAAGGGTCTTACTGGCGATAGGCAACGTGAAATAGCCGCTGCGCTTCCTTGGGTTGCTGAGGTATCTGCGCTATCAGAAGTAGCACGACAGCAGATGCGTGCCACAAACCAAGAAATAGATGCAATGGCCTATCGGTGGGATGTAGTGGATAGCTTATTGCATCCTGACAACCAGGGCACGGAGGATGAATTACGTGCATGGGAAGCTGGTAGCTTCAGCGAACTGAGTATCAGATAGGAGTATAATGTGCCAGTTAGGTAATAAAAGTATCTTTAAGCAATGTCGTGACGCCATTATTAGACAAAAAGGCCGCATACGACAGAGCGAGATGCGCCGTGTTCTCAGTGAGAATCATGGGTGCATGAAGAAAGTTGACAAACCATTGTCAAGTGTGATTCACTAGGTAGCCAATAACATAACGTAGCGTTCATGGTCTTTTGAAGGCCCAGGAACGGCGCAATATGCGCTAGCCCTGGGCCTTTCTATTTGCCCAGGGAGCAAGGAGACAGAATGGTAAGCCCACAAGAACAGGAGCCGACCCCAGTACCCGACGAGATTGATTCGGAACAACAGACCCTCGATGCTCAGCAAGGTGAAGAGAACGCCGTCCAATATATCACTGTGGAACAGGCGCGGTCTCTCATGGCTGAGCAAACAAGGGCTGTGGTTAGCCAAGTCGCAGGACTACAGGGGAAGATAGATAACGGCCTGAATGCTGTTCGGCGTGATAGCCAGCAATGGATTGAGCAAAACATAGGCCCAATCATGCAGGAACAGAAGATTCAGGCTATCCTGAAGGATGTTCCCGAAGACCAACAGGAGTGGACGAGAAAGCTAATAGAGCAGACTATGCCACAACCCGTCAGTCCAATGCGACCATCTGCACCCACGCAACCAACACCCGATAACCAGGCTGCCTTGATGGAGGCTATGGGTATCATCACGCAGATGGGCGGGAACCCCCAAGACCCAAAGATTAACTATCAGGCTTTTGTGAGTGGGGATAACACGACGTTTCTCAAGAGCATAGGGGACTCCATGAGAGGAGCACAAACCGCAACGTCAACTCCTCCAACAATTCCATCTCGTCCGTCACCCGAAACGCCCAACCCTCCCGTTGATGGGCCTCCACGGTCTGGTGGCACACTCAACACGGCTGACGATGTGATGGGAGCCTATGCCGAGGGGCGTATCGAAAAGGACGATTTCGTAAAAAGGATGGCCTTACTAGGCCAACCAGTTCAATAGAGAGGACGTGATAACTCATCGCGACAGGACTTTCGATTTCAAGTACCAGTAATCTCACTACAGGTCAGAAGATTATCGTAGCCAATGCAAGGCTCGCCTTCGAGCCCGCGGCTCCCAATCCAGACCTTGTAGAGAACCATCGGATACCCCAAGGCCATAAGCAGTGGGACATCCTGACATACGCGAGGCTGGCAGATGCCTCCGCACTGACTGAGGGCGTTGACCTCACCCAGGTTCAGCAACTTGTTGCTGCGTCACTAACCATAACGCCTGCCGAGAACGGCATCATTGCCACACTATCCAAGCGTCTGATACGACGCCAGGGCGACACCAGCATCATACCCACAACTGGGCAGATGATTGGTAACTCCCTACGACGCCTGATGGACAAGGACATCATCACTCTATTCGACGGATTCTCGAAGTCCATCGTGGGTGCGTCCAACGCCATTGACGTGACCAGCTTCCGCGGTGGTGTTGCGTACCTGCTCACCGACAACGACAGTGCATACGGCCCTGCGCCACTTCCCTTGCACGCATCGTTGCACATAGAGCAGGTAAGCGATGTCATCTTGGACATATCTGACCCAGGCACTGCCGCAGGCAATAGGCCCGCAGGTTTTGGCGATGACCTCTTGCAGCGTTGGTGGAAGGGGCGAGACCGCCTGTATGGAGTCCAAATATTTCACGGTGGCAACATATCCCGTGATTCCTCTGGGGACTCCAAGGGTGCTCTCTTCTCCAAAGAGGCCCTAGCCTTGGTCATGGCTAATGAGATGGAAGTTACGGAACAGGATGACAAATCCCTCCGAGCCATCGAGTACGGCGCATTCCAAGAGTGGTCTCAGGCCGAGCGTGCTGACCCTCACGGCGTTGAGGTCTATTCCGATTCCAGTGCAACAGTGTAAATAGGAACAAGATGCCAGTCATAATTAACGAGGGCGGTGTCGAGGTTGAAGTTAGCGTTGCCGAGAAGCAAAGGCTAATCAATGAGGTTATCGCTGAGAAGCGTCCTCAGCAACTAGAGGTTCATGCCGAGGCAGGGATAAAGACTGCACTCTGGGACTGTATAGAACAGCAGTGGAGCGCACCCATGCCAAACTTCGACCTAGCGCACTACCTCGCTAAGACTGTGGCAAAGTGTTCTGCATGTAGTTATACATCGCCACGTGCCACCTTTGTCCCAACGCACATACAACAGGTTGTTGAGGGGCAGATGTCGCACGTAGATGCACAAGTAGCACCCATAATGGGTAGTGCAGGGTTCCAATGCTCTGCATGTGGCGTTACCTTCATCAGCAGACCGTCCAATGGTCTGAAGCATCTAAATAAGGTGCAGTACGACGCCACTTCCCATGAGGGTGCTCATGAGATAGTTCTCAAGCGGTTCAGTCTGGGGCCATCGGAGCCTGTGATACTAGAAGAGCATACGCCATCGGGTATCACGGGGTCTGTCGCTAGCCAGATAGCTCAGAGCAGTGTGCCAGGGGTTGCAACCCCAAGGCGCAAGCGGAACAGGAGAAGGCGATGACGATAGCCGTTGAAGAACGGTCTATCCTACTCCCCTGGGATGCGTTCCTCGAAGCAGACGTACAGGCATCAGTGCCCGATGCGTCCCGATGGGAGGCAAGCATCAAGATGGCACGTCAGCACATCGAAGCCTTTCGTCGTGTAGATTGGCCCAACATCCGAAGAGAACTCTCCTCGATGTATAACTGGGTTATTGATAACGACGTTGAGCCTCACTGGGTTGCACCAGGAAAGGCTGTGTTATGGCAGGAACAGATTGTTCGCCAGCCCGTAGAGGGTGTTGACAAGGACGGCAGGCCTGAACGCCACATGACTGATGTGAACTTTGGTTGGCAAGCCACATTGCCTCAAACTGCCAATAATGCCAACCTCATTGCTAGACACCTGAATAAGGGCCTCCGACTCCGCCCACCCCACGGGGATGTGAGCGTTGAGACGTATTTAGAGGCCGCTGGGCTCTCCGAGACGCCCCAGGAAGAACCACCAATGGAAATGCCCTTTGTGTGTGATAGGCATCCAAGGGCACGACGCAACTACAGATTCGCAACGTGGAAGCAATACCTGCGACACTGTGCCCACTACATGGAGTCCCCAGCGGAGGAGGCTCCTGAACAGGTTCTGGCAAAGATGGCACGGTACAAGTTCTACTGTGGTATCCACGATGTAGGGTTCCAATATAAGAAAGCAGCATCACGCCATCTTAACGCGGAGATGAAGAAGCCAGGACGCCCTGTGCATCCCTCCATGATACAGATGACAATGGTGCCGAAGGAGTGAAGCATGTTTCCATCAATGAATGCAAAGTCCGTCACTAGGACGGTGTTGGACGGCGGGGTTCTAACCACCACGGGGTTCTTTGACCTTGCGTCTGGCCCCCACAATATGATTAGTGTACCCGCAGTGGTTGATGTGAGCGGGATGGAGTTTTCCATTGCCGTTGTTGCAAACAACCTCTCAGCGGCTGGAGGGTTAGAGGCAGGGACAGCCTCTGCGGTCTCCGTCACATTTAGTGACGGTGGGGCAACGGGCGACAATACTACCGTGTCGGCACTCTTTACTGCCATTACCTCCACTGTCGCCTTTTCCGACACTGTGCCGCGAGATGTAACAGGTACGTCTTCAACTGACCTAGATGCAGATGACTGGGTTAACTTCCATGTGACAGGCGTGACCAGTACAACGGGCCTCATTGGGGTTGGGCTTGCCAATGTTAACTACATCTACGGCAAGCCAGGGGGCATTAGCTAAAGATGGAAGACGGAGCGATGGAGCAGTTTGTGCCACAGCATACGCTCGACTTCTATGTCGAGAAGCGCAACAGCAATAAGCGCAACTACATCTTCGACTATGGGGAGTCACGAACCTGTGACCATCCTGAACTGAAGATAATTGCGACAGGAGGCATTGTGTATCGTTGTCTACGGTGCAACTATGCCTTCCACATCACGGGGGCTTATCAACAGCCCCTACACAACGAACTGCTCCTGAGTCTCTGGAACGTCCTGTACTTTAGTAAAGAGTTCGGGTGGGATGCCGTGCAAGAGATTGTGCGGCGTCCCATCGGGCAAATGGATGGTAGTCCCCACAAGCCTGTGTTGCCCGAAGGCATGAGCTTCCTTCAGGCTGTCGCTGCCTTAGAAGAAATAGATGTGAACTCAGGAGATGGTGGGGCAAAACAGTTGCTCGACCTCTTCGACCAGAAGTGGGTAGGTAAAGAAACTAGGGCTCTATATGATGCTGACCAACAGCGGCGACTAGATAAAGCACAGCATAAACGTGCGCTTGTAGGGGGGGACAACGCAGATGCAGACAAAAACGGAACAGAGAACAGTGGGGGTGAAGGGGCCGACGTGCATCCTTTGCAAGAGGGATGACACCAAGGTCATACGGCTTGGTACACGCGAGGATGAGGCGAAGCCTATATATCGCTGCCAAGCCTGTCGCCTTCAGTTCATAGATACCGACATCACTGACCTGCGTTCTTATTATCAAGAAGAATACCGCTTGCGGTATGACGTTGTCGCGGGAGAACGCATCACTCCAGAGGACAGGTTTCGGCAGTATCGTCTGTCTATGGAAGAACCCGCCAATCGTTTCAAGGAGCACATCCCCAACGGGGGTACGGTTTTAGAGATAGGTTGCTCATCGGGTTACTTCCTCGACGCCCTCCAAGGCCACCATGAGGTCTATGGCAACGAGTGGAACCCAGAAGATGCAGCCTATGTGCGCGATGTTGGAGGACTGCCCTGTGAAGAGGCAGACATAACAGAGGTGTACCCAGGCAAGACTTTCAACGCCATTGCCGCGCTACAGGTCTTGGAGCACCAGCCAGACCCTATGGCGTGGCTTAGACAAGTGAAGGAACGTCTTGTAGGTGGTGGCTATCTCTTCCTAGAGGTTCCCAATGCCAATGATGCGTTGTTGACCGTGTATGGTGTGGAGGCATATAAGGCAGCCTACTATCGTGAGCCACACATCACCTATTGGGAGATGGAGACCCTGGCATACACCCTTGGTGCTCTAGGCTTTGAGGCTAGGGTGTCATGCAGGCAGAGGTATGGGTTGTTGAATCATGCTAACTGGTGGATGGGTGGTGGGCGAATGGACTACAGGATGGGGACGGACTTCTTACAGCCCGTACCAGAGCAACACCCCGCTGCCGCAGTTTTCAATCGGGGGATAAGCAAGCTGGACAAAGAGTATCGCACCCTGTTGGAGTCACTACGAGCAGGTGACTGCATCACAGCCATTGCAAGGCGGCGAGAGATATGATGAGTATGCTCGGAGAGTTCAAGGGCCCCATTCAGGACTCTATGTCCATAAGAGTCTTCACCGCCTGGGACTTCCAAGGCACTCCTGAGACCAACTGGGACATGCAGATTGAGGTACCCAAATGGATACATGATGTCCATAACACTAGAACTGGCAGAACATTCATAATGGGAACGGGCCCCTCGCTGGTTAAAGAACTACCCATACTTCATCATCTACAGGACGAGAGTACGTGGACAGTTAACCGCATGAAGCTGTGGGGTGACCTGCCATTCACTCCTTTGCACCATATCGTGGCAGAGCCATCCCCCATAATGATGTGGGGCAATGCGGTAAACCCTCGTTATGACTTCCCTAAAGCCATAAATCGCATAGCAATCAACTGGTGGGCAGTGCAAGCCCCAGGCTGGCTATGGTGTCCCAAGGCCCCTGACGACATTCAGATGAGATGGGAAGGCTTCATGGGGCTCACTGACCAGTTTGCGCCTTTGCCTACGGGATGGGCGTCTCCTCTGACGGCTGCACAGTTGGCCTGCTGGATGGGCTACACGGAGATATATTTCCTTGGGATAGACACGACACAGGTGGGTCAAGCATGGGACGTGGAGACTGGTAGGACAGCGCAGCCTCGCAATGTACGGTCTATCATGGAGTGCTTTGACAGGGCAAGGGTAGACATTCAGCTAGCTGGTCGCAAGGTATATGATTGCAGTAGAGGTGGCAGGATAAACGGAGAGGGCATATTGCCTTTCATGTCATTGGAGGAAGCCCTTGAACTCTAGCGTTATCATTTTGGGCAACGGCCCCTCTCTCAATGGGCAAGTGCATCTCATGGACGAAGTGAAACGCTTTGACACATTTGCGTGCAATAGATTCGTCCTCTGGGAACATGCCTTTACTCCTACCTACTATGTTTGTAATGCACAGACGGTTCGGGAGGATATATCGCCTAGTAACCCCCCATTTAAGCGCGCTAAGTTCATGTTGCACGTGACTGATGATGGGTATGAGTTTGCACCAGGATGGATTCATGTGACTAAGAAACCCAAGGGGACAATGCGGAGATATAGTTCGGTTAGGAGTGGAGCGACAGTAACAGGATGTATGGTGCAGCTTGCTGCTAAGTGGGGCTACACTGACATCTACCTTATAGGCGTAGACCATTCAGGCGATGAACATGCCTACGTCCCAGCCAACATCCCGCCTCAGTACGATTACTTTACACCCAACACGGCTTGGGAGACATGGCGAGAGATTAAAGAGTTCTATGGGGAGCGAGGTGTCTCTATCGCCGACTGCACTCCCAATGGACAGCTTAACGATATTCTTGGCTACAAGCCCTTGGAGGAAGTGCTTGGAAGCGTTAACATTTAACCCTCAAGAATGGCACAACATCGCTAGTGGTCGGCTCTTTATTTTGGGCAACGGCCCCTCATTGCTGACGCAGACGTCACTTTTGCAGGAACTGGCAAATGAAGCAACCATGACCTGTAATGGTATGCCCCGATGGAAGCAACTGCCCTTCGAGCCCACCTATCACACAGCCACCGATATTCCATTCCACCAGTGGTTGGATAATATCAAGGCACCTCACTGGAAAGATACGGTAAGGTTTGCCTGCCAGCGTATCGGTCAAGAGGAGCACGAGGACTTCTATACAGTACCAATGGCACATGATGGAATCCAGGTGCATAGCTTTGGCATGGCCTGTATGAACGGTAAGTGGGAGGGCATGAGGACTGCTCGAACTACCCCTTTAACGGTGGTGCAGTTGGGCTGGTGGATGGGGTATCGAGAGTTCTATATGATGGGCATAGAGCAGACTAGAGGCTATGCTTGGAACCCCGCTGCGGTTATGGGCCACAATAACAGAGCGGAGTTTCCCATAGACAAGAACCCCAAGTATCTGCTGGGCATCCAGAAGTGTGCAAGGCAGATAGTCACTGATATAGAGGCTAATGGTGGCAAGATATACGATTGCACACCAGACGGATTTCTCAATGACAACTGCTCATACAGGCAGACTGTGAATAGCGTGGCGCAGCACAATATCTTAGAATACAGAAACCTATCGGAGGTCTTACATGGCGCAGTTTTGGCAATCTAAAAGGTGTTTAATCACAGGCGTGAGCGGTCTCATTGGTGGCTATTTGTCTAAGATGCTCTTAGAAGAAGGAGCCGAAGTCACGGGCTTTGACCTCGATGACAGAGGCACGCTACCCTGGCACGGCATTGTGGGCAAGTTTCCTATCCTCAAGGGAGATATACTGGACTTGGACAGTTTAACTATGTCCATGCCCAACTATGATGCGGTCTTTCATCTGGCAGCTATCTCTGGTGTCGAGGCATCTAGGTCGGCAGGCTACGGTGCTTTTCAGGTGAATATCTTGGGTACGCTGAATGTCCTAGAGGCAGCACGTAGGATGGAGCCTGGGGTGGTAGTAGCGGCCTCCACCAATCATGTCTATGGCAAACAGATAAGTCTTCCTGCCAAGGAGACAGCCCCCATGAACCAGATGGATACCTATACCGTTGCCAAGATAGCAGCCGACTACCTCACCCGTGGCTACTGGCACAACTACAAAGTGCCGACCATAGCCATCAGGAACACTAACTGCTTTGGCCCCTTTGACCCCCACAACGACCACATCATACCCTCAGTGTTCCAGTCCATACTGAGAGAAGAAGCACCTATCATCAAGAGCAATGGACAGACCCAGAAGAGCTATCTGCATACGGCAGACGTGGCACGTGCATACATGATGATGGCAGAGGCTGGGCTGAACGGCAGGGGGCTTGGTGAAGCCGTCAACGTATCAGGGGAACCCATCTCTGTGCTGGCACTGGTTCTATTGATGCTCAAGGCGGCAAACAGTGCCTTGCAGCCAATAGTGCTGAATGAGCCAAATGACCAGAGCAACGAGCATCTTGATACGACGAGACTGAAGGGGCTCACAGGTTGGGAACCACGTTACACGTTGTCATCGGCACTTGATGACACATTCAGGTGGTTCAGAGAGCAGAGAGTTATCGAGAGTATGGGACGTATCGGTGGCTAATGTGATGGTGGTGATTCCCGCCCGTGGAGGGAGCAAGAGACTCCCTGGCAAGAACCTGTTCCCCTTTGCAGGTAAGCCGCTTATTGCTCATACGATTGAGCAAGCCCTAGCCGTGCCCAATATCGCTAACGTAGTGGTGTCTAGCGATGACGATGACATCCTCCGTACAGCACGGGAATATACCGATGATGCAATCCTAGCGGTACAGCGTCCTGCACATCTAGCTAGGGATGAGACTACCACCGAGGCTGTCCTGTTAGACTTACTAATGACTTTAGATGTGGACTTGGTGTACTGGCCTGAGATAATAGTGCTACTGCAATGTACGAGCCCTGTGAGAGAGCCCCAGGACATTGCCAACTGCATAAGGATGATTGAAGAAGATGGCTTTGACTCGGTGCTATCGGTAGTCCCATTCGACAAGTTCCTATGGAGCAAGGCAGGTCTACCCTTAAACTACAATCCACGTAAGAGACCAAGGAGCCAGGACTTTGATGGGCAGTACGTTGAGAACGGCAGCATCTATGCGTTCAAGGCAGAGGAGTTCCGTAGAAAGCATTGCAGGCTCTTTGGAAACATTGGCCTATATCCTATGGGTAAGGGTGAAGCCTTTGAGATAGATACGGCCTTCGATGCGTGGCTTACAGAGTCTATAATGACAGGGTGGAAGGATGCCAAGGCCCGCATCAGTTGGTTTGAGGGTAAAGAGGTAAAGGAACAGTGGCTAGCATTAACGTAGCAGGCAAGCACATAGGTCAGGGATACCCCGTACATATCTGTGCGGAAATCGGCGGGAACCATAATGGAGTCCTAGAGACAGCCTTGAAACTCATAGATGTGGCGGTGGATGCTGGCTGTGACAGCGTGAAGTTCCAGAAGCGAGAACCCAAGTTTGCTATCCCCCTTGAACAACAGACAACTCGACGTGATACTCCCTGGGGCAATCTCTCCTACCTGGAGTATAGGGAGAAGCTAGAATTTGGGCCAAATGAGTTTGCCATCATAGACGAATACTGCAAACAACGTGGCATCATGTGGTTTGCATCGGCTTGGGATATACCCTCCGTAGGGTTCTTGGCATCTCGCGATGTTCCTGTCATCAAAATAGCCTCTGCATCCCTTACCGATACCCTGCTTTTAGATGCCCTCGCATCCACAGGACGCCCCTTAATCCTTTCCACTGGTATGTCCACTACTGCCGAGATAGATGAGGCCGTCTCTGCCCTATCTAATACACAATTATTATTGTGCCATTGTAATAGCACATATCCTTGCCCGCCAGAAGACCTCAACCTATTCTTCATACAGGCATTGCAGGCTAAATTTCCTGATATACCAGTGGGCTATAGTGGGCATGAGGTGGGGTTGCCTACCACCATAGCGGCTGTAGCGTTGGGTGCTTGCTTCATAGAGAGGCATATCACGTTGGATAGGACAATGTGGGGAACAGACCAGAGTGCTTCAATAGAACCCTTGGGACTGAAGATGCTGGTCAATCATATCCGTACCGTTGAAGTTGCCTTGGGGGACGGCATCAAGCGGGTCACTGAGGGGGAAATATCAATCAGGGACAAGTTGAGAAAGGTGAAGGATGGCAGCATACAAGAAGCCTCACAAAGGTAGTCATCGGGCTCACAAAGGTAGTCATCGGGGCGTCGCCAAGCCCAAGGCTAAGGAGATACTGAGAGATGGTAGCGTCCGCGGCAAGGCTTTGACCAAGAAGCAGAAAGGGTTCTTTGGGGCTAGGGCTGGCGGAGCCCCTGTGAAACGAATGGCAAGATGATACAGGAACTGGAGTGGATACCTGGATGGGTGGAATATCAGGCTCTCGGATGGCATCATGTTCACGGCATAGTGTTTGACGCGGGGGAGCGTTTCACTGGAGAAATGATAGAGGACATTGCAGGGGAACTTGCTGAGGCCGTTTATCTCTGTAGCGATGCCAGACATGATGGACATGGGCAGAAACATAGCCATCAGGAAGTTCAGGATGCCTTCAAGCATGGGGCTAAGGAACTGTTGACCAAGGACTCTAACATCTTTGCAGCGGAGTACCAGGAATTGTTGCAAAAACAGAGAGCCTATCAACGGTGGGGTGGTACTGTTCCTGCTGCGGTACTACTGCCTGACAGCATTGACGGGCGAGAGTGGAATGCTATAATACCCGACAAGGAAGGCGTTCCTTATATATATAAAGTTAATGAGAAGGCTCTAGGCATTGGGCAGGAGCTACCTGTGCCCTCTGCGGAGAATGCTCGAAAAGGTGCATACGGCTGGGAGGCACTGCCCGACAAAGATAGGGTAGAGCGTCGCAGACTAGAGAGGGCATTCAACAAGGCGCAGCAACGGAGGTAGCAAATGCCAACACAGTATAGGGTTCTAGGGTATGAGACCCTAACCATCGCCGCTAGTGCTTTAACGCTTGTGGGTGGAGTGACTGGGGCTCGTTCTTTCGTCGGACGATTGGAAACAGCCCAAGTGCGTGCCCGCGGTGATGGCACTGCTCCGACAACCTCAGAAGGCGTCCTCATGGAGATTGGGGACGTTGTTGTTTTATCTGAGTCTGAGATAGCCAACACCCAGTTCATTCGGACTGGGTCAACTAGTGGAGTGCTCAAAGGTGAGTTCTACACCATAGAAGCAACAGCCTTCGCTGGTAGGGGTGCGTAATGCCTATAATCCGTCCATCGGCTGACCCGACATTCTCTGATGATGAATCACTAAAGCTCGGTACGGATAATGACATAGTATTGCTCCATCGTAGCACCGCATTGTCTGCCGATGACGAGCTTGACAGTGTTATCGTGGGTACGTCAGACCATCCTGGGGTAGCGGCTAATTCACTGATTATCTCCAACATAACCACTGATGGAGACATCATGTTTGCCGTATCCGATGGGGGCAACTCCATCGGCTTGCTCAAGCTCAACGGGTCTGACAACGTAGTAGAGATACACGGCAACCTCACAGTCAACGGCACAACGACCACAGTTAATAGCACAACTACAACAATCGATGACCCAATCTTCACGCTAGGTGGAGATACTGCTCCTGGCTCTGACGACAACAAAGACAGGGGCATTGAGTTTAGGTATTACGATAGTCAGGCAAGGATTGGGTTCTTTGGATATGATGATAGCGCAGGAGTCTTCACTGGATTTACAGCAGCAGCTAATAGTTCAGAGGTGTTCTCTGGGACGGTTATCGGGGCAGCGTTTGGTGCTATAACTGCTGGTGGCATACTCAAGACCGATGACACAACTGCGGCTACGTCAACCACTGACGGCTCTCTCCAGACTGACGGCGGCCTGAGCGTGGTGTTGGACGCGGTAATTGGGGATGATGTATTCCTACTGTCTGATAGTGCCGTCTTCAATATGGGGGCTGGCAGCGACTTCAAGATCACCCACGACGGCACTGAAGGGGCCACCCTAACTGGCAACCCGATCACCATCACATCTGCTGCCGCTGCTACATGGTCTACATCGGCAGGGGTACTCACCATCGACGGTGATGACGGCATAGTTATGCAGAATACTGGTTCTGGTAACATTACGTTAGCCCCTGCTGGTGAGTTGATATTAGGTTCCGCAACTGGCGTAGCACAGATGCAGACCAATGGACTAACAATGGGGTTTGCTTCATCGGCTCCTGCCCCTGACAACAATCAGTTACATCTCTGGAAGGCTACTGCTGGGTCTGTTACTGGTCATGCTGATGCCTTATTGGTATTAGAGGATGACGGGGATGTTTACATAAATTTGCTGGGTGGCAATGCTAGTGTTATTGGACTGATGTTTGGGTCGGCTACTGGTGGCAATAATGACGGCCAGCTTTTCTATGAGCCTAATGCTGACCGCTGGTCATTTAGTAGTGGTACAAATAACCATTTCATGAGGATGGATGCCTCAGACCTGGCATTCAATTCCGCACAGACTATCAGCACGACTGCGGGCGCACTGACCATTACCCCTGCCACCGATACGCTTTTTGGTAATGGTACAGGAGTGGTAGTAGGCCACACCGCACAAGTCGTAACATCAAACTTCCTCCAGAACGTTGCCTCTGGAGTCACCGCAGAGCTGCAAGTTCTTGGCAATGGCGTACATGATATGGCTATGGTTATAGGGGCTTTCAATACGAATGATGATTATCCTGCTACCCTAACCTTCTTGAAGTCTGGCAGTGGTACAATAGGCACTGTGGGTGTAGTTTCCACTGATGAAATTATCGGTTCTATCGCATTTTGTGCTTCAGATACTGCCGATTTCCGAAGCATGGCTGCTGCTATATCGGTTGCCATAGATGACCCTTCCGATGTTGGTGAGAACGATACTCCTGGGCGCATCATGTTTTGGACAACGCCTGATGGTAGTGCTGCTCCTTCGGAGCGGTGGCGTATAACCAGTGTCGGGGCGTTGACCTCTCTTACGGCAGCACCTGCCAATGCAGCTACTACGGACGGTGGCATTACAGCTACTGGAGGGATAGCCTTCACAGACGTAGCTAATGCCTGGATAGATGATGCAACGCATGGGGCTGGAACGGTAACGCACTACATCGGCAACCAGACCATCACCACTTCATCGGATAGTAGGGTTAAGACCGACTGGGAGCCTTGGGAAGGTTCTGCCCTTGATGTCATCAGCCCTGCTCAACTAGGAAAGTACAGATATAATCTCCCTGGTGGTGGCTCACAGACTGAGGGATATGGCCCCAACGCCCGTGGCGAATATCTGGGCTTCAAGGCCCAGGACACCATTAAGTGGGCTCCGTGGATTGTGAACGCTGGGGCAGGGGTTGACTGTCCTCAGTGCGTGGCAGAAGAGGAGTGCGCCGAGCATAGCTACTGGCACGTTGAATATCAGCACCTAGTTCCCATACTCGTTAAGGCTATCCAAGAACTCAAAGAGAAAGTCGAAGCATTGGGAGGATAAGATGGCGATAGAAAAATCAGATGCACAGGTAAAGTCCCTATCCGTGGAGGCTGATGGAAGTGTGACTGCCACGGTCAATTACAAGTTGGCAGATGGTGGCACTGACATCACAAGAGTGGTTGAGGAGGTTGCAATATCAAACTCGACTAGTGACGAGCGAGCAGCGGCAGCCTCGTTGAAAGCAAAAGCAGCCGTACTAGCGGTGGTATAAGGAGGGATGATGTCTGATGTAGAGAGAGTCCCTATGCCTGAAAAGTCTAGAGAGTCGTTGCGCCTGATGATTACCCAAAGGCAACAGATAGAGCAACAGATACAGTCATACCTAAAAGGTATCTATGATAGCTTAGACTTAGATGGTGATGACTGGAACGTAGAGATGCCCGCTATGGATTTTGTAAGGAAGGCACAATCTTCTACGGAATCTCCTAACGGCTATGTGGGGCAGGAAGCTGAAGAATACGTAGTCCAGGGGTCTTAGGAGGCATAGCATTCCTACCACAGCTTGGTCGGTAATCCGTGACGAACTAGCCCTTCCGTTAGGCATACGTCGATTTGCCACCACAACAAACCTGAATACCACGTCCGCCGTGATAGTGTCCACAACCCTGGCTCAGCGGTATGTTAAGGACGATATGTTCGTTGACTGGTGGGCCCTCACTGAGGCTGATGGAACTAGCGACATCAACGCGGGCTTTCTGCGCCTCGTCAATGACTATACAGCATCTTCTGGTAGTCTAGCCTTTGTTGGGGTACTCACTGGTGGGCCCTCCACGGGTGCAACTGAAATATCTCTGCACCGCTTTAATCCTGTTACGATGCAGGAGCACTTCAATCGGGCTCGTCAAGACCTCTTCCCAGATTTATCTACAGGGCGTGCCCTTGCTACGCTTGTTACTGGGCAGAGGCAGTTCACTTATACTCTACCATCCACTAGTAGAGGCGGGCCTATACAGGTCATGCTAGGTCAAAGGGACTCTGCCGATGACGTGGCTGAGAATCAGTTTACAGATGGTGGCATGGAGATATGGACTAATAGCACCACGCTAACTAACTGGACGCTCAGTGGTACGGGGGCTACGGTCAATCAGGAGACAGAGACCACTACACCGACAAACTATGGCGTTCTGCACGACACCTATTCTGCTAGAGTCTTGTCCGCCTCGTCAGGGGTGACGTCGCTTCTTGAAACAGTGACTCCCAGTGTGGCGACTGAGGCAATGGAGGTGAATGTGTCCGTGTGGGTCTACTGCATGACAAGCGATAGGGTAAGCGTGCGTATTGCTGGCTCAGACGGTTCTACTCATGGTGGAACTGGGTGGGAGTTGCTTACACATACGGCTAACACTGCTGCTACGGCTACTACTATAGCAGCAGGCATAGCCTGTACTGCGGGTACTGTTATAGTGTTTTACGTGGACGAGGCTATCCAGGTTATAGGGCAGAGCGAACCCTTGGATAGGAACTGGGAAATCCTGCTAAATTGGGTCTGGGTTCCTCCAGTGGCAGGGGCATCTAACGGTGGGACATTGGAGTTCACATACCCTCTGCCTCCAAAGCGCAGACTCAGAATCATGTCGAGGGGCATGTTGTCTGCTCTGACATCGGATACTGCTACCACAGAGTTGGATGGCGAGCAGTTGGATGTTATCTATAACAAGACCCGTGAATATCTGATACGAGATGAGTTGAACACCATGCCTGTGCAAGACAGGATGTATTGGCACCGAGAGGCCGATAGATATGCTGCCGCGGTGGAACGGGACGTAAATAAAGGCAAGGGTACACCAAGCGTTAAGGCTAGGCTCAAAGTACCCGACTATGCGTACTAATGGCCCGTGTAGGAAAAAACTCTCAGTATGACATCGTCCTAGAGTCGGACGATTCAGCCAGCCCCACCACCACGGTGGGGCTAAAGCTATTAAGAGACACAGACCCAAACTCACCTACATTTGGTCGGCCCCGTTGGACAGAGCGGAGGGTTCCCCCCCTTCCCGCACAACGTCTTTCGGGGCCGATTCAATACTCCTCCAAAGACCCTCGCAGCGACTTGGTGTTCAGCCAGACCAACTTTGACCACGGGGCATTGCAGGCTATTAGTAATGATGTGACCTCATCCAGGTATGCCAAGGCCGACGGCCTGGACATGCGAGGCAATGGTGTTGTCACGTTGGGGATGCAACTTTCTAGTGCAAAGCAACTAGGTTTTATTTATACCGACCCTGGCTTTGAGACAGGTGGTACAAGCCACTGGACGGCTGGTACGGGTGCTACCTTTACAGTTACATCGGCAGCAGCAAGGAGTGGTGGGTTTGGAGCAAGGTTAGTCACGGATGGGTCTCGGTCTGCTAATGATGTGTTGCTTTCCCAAACCATTCCCAACGCAACGGCATGGGGAACCAATGGGTCAGTGCTCACAGGTATGTATATCAGGCGTACCTCTGGCTCGGAAAGTGGATTGAAGTCTCGATACAAGATTGATGGCACAGGGACGACTGCTAGTTCCGCAATAACATCGAGTAGTTATGCCTATACCAGCAACTCCGCGAACTGGGGAAGTGCATCATCAAGCATTGTCTTTGAACTCATACAGGGGAGTGATGAAACAGGGGCGCATACTTATGAAATAGATGATATTACCCCATTCCCAGTTGGCGGAGTTGTGTGTAATGGCACGGCGGAACTCGGAGATGCTCTCTATGCCATTATCGGGCAAACCGTTTGCCTATGGGACGAGACTAATGATGTTTGGGATGTTGTTCTGAACGTCGCCAATGCCTTGGGGGAATGTAAAGACATCATTGAATACAATGGCAATATCTATGTCTCGTTCAGTGGTGACAACGCCTACACCTATGGTAGTGGGACAAGTTGGACGACAAGTACCCTATCAGGCGATGCCAAGTATGCCTACTTCTGGGCCGTTGCCCAGGGTACGTTATGGAAGTCACGTAAGGACGGTGGGGGAGCCCATAACTTCGTCAACTACAGTACCAATCCCATCAACGGTGGCTCATGGGGTACAGAATCATCCATTGGCTCTACAGACAGGGAGATAACACGCCTTTATTCTTTCAATGATACCGTGATAGCGGGCAAAGAAGACGGACTACATGTCTACAACCGTGTGGTTAACGACTTCTCGGCAGCGGATACATGGAAGAACGTGACCCAGGAGTGGGATACATTCGTAGACCCTGAGAACTTCTCAAAGGGCCTGGACTGGCACGGCAGGCTTTATATGTTAGCATCCCTACAGTCCCTGTTCTTCTTGGATAGAGATAACAACCTCGTTGATATATCCTCGATGTTGACGGCTCCCAGGCTTACCGATTTCGGCGGTAGGGTGCGAGCATTTACCGCAGACCCAGTGCAGTTATGGGTGTTAGTGGACACCCCCACGGCTGACACCACCATTACAAAAGAGACATGGCTCATGTCTTTGCGTACTGTACAGGGGCAGTTTGTTCTACACACAATGGAGCAGGTGGGGGTGGGAGATATCAACATCCTATCAGCGAACCGCGGTTTCCTGTGGACACTAGGTAGGATATATAACTCAGACCAGTCTGACTACGAAGCTGCCATCTACCGTTGGACTTTGCCGACCAAGACAGTGCACCCCGCCTTTGAGCCTACCCCCGCTATAAATATAACGGGCAACTTCGATATGGCTAGGCTGGACTGGGGACTGCCAGATGAGGACAAGGCTTTCACCAAGGTCACTATCATCACCAAGCCAAGCGTGTTAGACCAGACAGGGCGTTCCATTGTCATCAAGTTTGGGTTAGACCAAGCCTCCTCCACGGGCACCACTCTGGCTACCCTCACGGGCTCAGGAGCCATCCAAGACGCCTTCTTCGACACTATCACCACCCCTGAAACCAATGCGGTGGGTAAGGACATCCAACTAAACGTCACCTTGAACACCAATGCTTCTTCGGATACTCTCAACCCAGAACTCTATGCCGTTATCATCCATGCTACGTTGAGGCCAACGAAACTGAAACTATTTGAAGCGTTGGTTATGATAGGGGATAACATCCCTGGTGAGAACATAGCCAAGGCAACTAAGCTGACAAACCTTAATACACTTGAAGACCAAGTGTATGCCATAGAACTAACTGAGGATTTTGCCAATGAAGGTACAGAGAGCACCACAAGGGTTCACATCGTACCTGGGACGGTAGAGCGAATGCCACAGGAAGAGGTTCACGTGGGTTCAGGCGTAGAGGTTTGGAGACTACAGCTACAAGAGACTAAGTTAAGTGCATAGGGGGAAGCAATGATTGACTTGCTGATGAGATTCCTGCCGAAGGACAAAAGGGCCATGATACAACTGGCGTTGCGGATGGCGAGCAAGCTGGACACAGCCAAGGAGCGGCAGGCTGTTGCCGACTGGGGTATACGGGCCTTCAAGGACGGCAAGATTAGCGTCCCAGAATGGGGCGAACTTGGTGGCAAGCTGGGTATCCTAACAGGGCCGAAGAAGAATGGTGGCAATGATAGGCAAACTTAGACCCCAAATCTTCCTCGCCATCCTGGTGCTGGGCATCCTCGCAGTCATAGGGGTCACGCACGAGATGCCTGAAATAGCGACTGGCACCATCGGTGGTATCATAGCACTGGGCATGAAAATACTGGAGGCTGAATAGATGTGGATAGCTGAACTCTGGATTAGTTTCTTCATCTCTCTACAGTTCGGCTGGTGGGGATTTCTCCGCTCGCCCCTC
>Ga0114908_1000319_pt1 | contig 29489 bp, 27 predicted proteins | sample MalvireepMed_s17_FD_87292 | JGI IMG/M metagenome (GOLD analysis project Ga0114908, IMG submission 87292) | Marine viral communities from the Global Malaspina Expedition - Malaspina viral metaG DeepMed_s17 | ecosystem: Environmental > Aquatic > Marine > Oceanic | place: Mediterranean Sea... | reverse complement strand
TTATCAACCCAAATTTATCGCCTTATATAATTTTCTACATGTACCTTCAAAATTACAAGAATTTAATTTCTCTGTAAAAGCTAATCGATCTTCCAAAAATTGAATCAAATTAGGCTCCCTAGAAATAAGAATCTTATCCAAGTGCACATTGCTTCTACTTCTTCCAGGCCTTGTAGGGTTGAGTTGAATACTAGCTGTGGGTTTTCCAAGTGCCAAGGCGTGTATTAGCATAATTGTGGTCATTCCTAATACTTTTTCACTTATGTTCAACAGGTCCATCGAGCTCACAAGGGACTCATTTAGTAGCTGAACGTTTTTGCTGCCGGCCGAGTGGAGGACTTGCCTAATAAGTGAGGGATCTGTCCGAGGATGGCACTTTATCACAAATTCAAATTCTCTAGATAATCTGCCTGTTGATCGTAACAAGAACTTTACCACATCTAGCTCATCATATCCGAAGTCAATATTATGCCATCCAATTATGGGATCCAGAAACACAGAGACTATATCCTTTTGGATGCCCAGACTTTTCTTAATGACAGCGTTTCTTTCAGGGCTGTGCTTATTGTTGACTGTGTCCTCCAGGGCAGGGTGTCCAATCGGTATTATCCGCTTAGGATCTAGACCACAGGCAATAAATCTGGTCTGCATGCTCTTGTCTATGCAGAAGATCTTCTCAGGCAGGTAAAATTTTGAACTATCCGGGTCATAAAAATTTCTTGGATCATTATGCCAATGATCCAGTATAAAGAATGTCCTGACATGCTTTTCCTTAAGCATCTCGATCACCTCATAATTTTGAAGGTGATCATTCACAGGAATTCCGGCGAGAACAATTAAATCTTGAACCAGACCAATCTTCTGTTTAAGCTCGCTATATTCTTGAATAAGCTCATAATCACAATCCTTGCCTAGAAGGTAGGACCCAAAAGCTTCGAGCATAGTTTTAGCGCCGTGAGATGGTGCGTATAGAAGCAACATTGAATTAAACTTTATCTAAATTCTCAACAACCTTACGAATGGACTCACTTGCTCTGTCAATGTCACTGTTGCTCAGATCGTATTTTCCAAGGTGAAAGGCCATCATCTCATTATTTTCAATTCTCTCAGTCATGGGACATAACCCCTCCTCATAAGAAACAGCACCCTCATAAAGAGGACAAGAGAATGGACATCCTTTTTCGCCATATGCTATCTTGTTTTGATACATGGCCAAAAGATAAATCGGTTTTTGAAATCCTTGACGCATCATCAGGCCTTCCTCTCGAATCGCACTAGCGACCTTGTCACGGTGAGGTGCTCCAGGTTCCTGCTTATATTTGATTGCGTACAAGTAATAGACATGTTTGGCATTTGCCTCTACGTGCGGTAGTTGAATTACATCCTGTAGATCACTCAAATTCTCTGTCATCCTGTTGGCAAGTCTTATCCGGTTCTCAATCAATGCATCGAATTTTTTAAGTTGTTCTACCGCCATGGCGGACTCGATCTCACCCAGTCTGAAGTTAAACCCAAAAGTATTAACAAGGTTCTTAAAATTTCTCGTATCAGCAGTTACCTCACCGTGATTCCTTATGAGCATCAGCCGCTGCGATAGATCAGGATCATCGGTGACAGCTACACCTCCTTCTCCCGTGTGAATGTGCTTATGTCTATTAAGACTATAGACACCAATATCCCCAAATGTGCCTATATTTTTGCCGTTGAGAGTAGATCCTGGCGCTTGCGCCGCATCTTCAACCACCTTTAAATTATTCTTCCGCGCAATTCGCATAATCTCATCCATCTGTGCAGGATGACCAATTATGCTTGGAACCATAATAGCTTTCGTGTGTCTGGTGATTCTCTTTGCTATTGAACTAGCAGTAATGTTAAAGGTCTTATCATCTATGTCGGCAAAAATTGGAACTGCATTGTAACTTAAAATAGCTGTGGCTGAGGCTACCATAGTATAGGGAGAGACGATAACCTCATCACCTGGACCTACCTCGCACGCGCCAATGGCAGCACAAAGCGCCGAAGTTGCCGAATTAAAAGTTATCGAATGATCTATTTGAAATTTCTCTGCCCATCTCTTCTCAAGCTCCTTTACATACTTTCCTCCGTAGAACTTTGAATCCCACTTGCCTAAGAAGTCAGAGAGCACACCACTTTCAATTACGGTCTTCGCCGCTTCTATCTCTTCCCTGCCGATGGTGTTGTATCTCTCAAATTGGTAGTCAATAACAGGCTTTCCCCCATTGATGGCCAAAGAAACTTGAGACATTTTAGGCACCCGCCTTGTGGATCTGTCTACAGTGTCTATTGATTTCTGGAATATCCGGGTGGTCACTCAAAAAATGAAGGACATCCCTGAGTAAAAAATTAGGCTTCTCAAAATACAGGCCCTCATAAATTTTTCTTATAACATTTAAATCTTCTTCATAATCAAGGGTCAGTCTCAATTTTGGGAAATTCTGCGACGCGGGTGCCTCCAAATTAAGGAGCTTGAATTTATCTGGATTCTTGCAAATATGTGTGGTCACGTGCTCTCTATCTTTTGGAAGATAAGATTCTTTTTCACACCGACTCAATAAATCTAGACTAAAAACTTGTGTCCTGATTCCGATCGGATAGGATCGTGTTAAGGTGTTGCTTACGTAGTCCGCATCATTGTTCAAATACAGCTCAATCGTCTGATCGACTATTTCAGGATCAATGAGAGGAGAATCACCCGTGATCTCCACGATAGTGTCTGACTTCATCATCTTGTGTGCATCAACAAGCCTATGCAGGACGTCCTCCTCACTGCCACGAAAGATCTTTACACCGAGCTTATCGGCAAATTCGACAATCTGATCATCTTTCGGATTGACTGTTGTTGCAATGACAATATCCTGAACGCGCTCAGCCCTCTTTAACCTCTCCACGATGTGCCAGAGAACGGGCTTCCCACATATATCCTTGAGAACCTTTCCCGGCAGACGACTGGAGTGCATTCTAGCTTCTACTGATGCTACGATTCGCATATTACACGTCCTGCACTTCTATTGAAAAGTATCTCTCATCCAAGGGAAGTACAACTTCCTCCCTTCTGCAGTACGATAACCAGGCAGCTATCGATGCCTCAAGAGACTTGAATCCATCATTACCGTCGCACAAGATTTTTTCCCCACCCTCAATTGATCCTATCATATTACTGACTGCATCCTCATAGTGAAAGCGTCTACCCCCGGTGAAAGGGGCTGGGCGGGGTCGCAGAATCTTGAACTCTGAATTGTGTGGGCTAGCATCTAGAACGTAAAAGGCCATGTTGTATCCGTTGTCGATGACAATTCTTCCTTTTGTTCCAATGATATCAATCTCAAAAATCCTAAAAAATTGAGAATCACAACCTATCAAGTCTGCGAACAATCCTGACTGGAATTTAACAATAACTGAGAGTGTGGGATCTCCGGGCCGGTCGCTCAGAGAATTGTGCGGAAGTGTTCTGACTGATGTTATCTCTCCAAAGAACATTCTAAGGAGGTCAAAAACATGGGATCCTGTATTCAAGACACCATTGTTATACTTGATTGACACACACTGAATTGTGCCTAAATTACCTGACTTCAAATAATCAGCAACGTCAATATGGAGTTTATCCCATCGTCTGAAATGATTCACTGCAAGCGATATATTCTTAGATTCACATGCTCTCGCAATTCTTATTGCGGACCCTAATGAAATTGACAGTGGCTTTTCACAGAATATCGCTTTGACATTGTGTTTGATTGCCAGATCTATGAGATTCTCCCTCTTTTTGGTGGGGGTGGCAATGCTCACTATGTCCACGCTCTCATTTCGAAACATCTCTTTCGCTGATTTATAGAGGCGGACGTTTGGAAACTTCGCTTCTACTAGAGACAAAGTTTGTTCATTTTCGTCTACTGCGATTAAATTGGCAATTCGATCTGATTTAGAATAACCACCTAAATGAGAGTAAATCTCCTTCCTCTTTGGATCCAAGTCATATGAAAATCCTGCTCGGCCGCAGCCTATGACAGCAGCACTATAAGTCATATCATTTCTTGTAAACGTAAAATCTCGACCCAGACCCCCTCACGGGGCGGTTTGGAACATAGAAGGTCTTTCCCACAAGGCCTGAGGCATTCTTAGCCAGGATTTCACGGAACACTGGATCCCCGTCCAGGGCCGTATGGAGGTCCTTTACAGATACCAGTCTACTGTCATATATGCTCAAATCTTCCCCGGATTGGACTGCATTTGCCTCTCCGTAGTCCGATTGTGTCGGGCAATCAGCCTCATGGAACCAGACGCCCTTACAAATTCTCATTATCTCCGAAATTAAGACCCTCTTTTCCTCTCCGGCGGCGATACACATTAGAAAAGCATCGCATATGCCTAAGTCAAATTGATCGTCTTCAAACTGTTCTAGAAAATTCGATGTCCTTATATTCGCCTTGAAAAAGACACCTCTCTTGTCATCTTCTGGATAAATCCCCGACTCGGCCATATCAATTACTTCTTGGCAGATATCGATTCCAGTGACGCTACACCCGTATCTTGCAACAGCAGCAACAAGATTCCTCCCGCCCGCGCAGCCAAACTCAATGACATTCGAATTCTCATTGAGATCTAGATCAACTCCTGCAGAACGACAATAATCCTCATACACATCGAAGGACCGAGTTGTGTATTGAACCTTATCTGGCCGGTTCAAATACTCATTTTCCCATGTCCTCCCGGAGCAACCAGGATCAGCATTGGCTGATTCTGTGAAAGCGCCGTATTCCCAACTAATTGCGCCACGCTTTGCGAGTTCAATCATCTCCTCCCGACCCGATATCCTGTACATGGGTACCGGGCGACCATCGACGTATTTAATCTTCTTCTCATCATTTGACATCGTTAATATCCTCCATAAAAAAATCCAAAATTCTTGGTGCTGATTTGTAATTAAACAAGTGGCTTTTGATTGACTGGCTGAACGCATCTGTGTGATCTGTTCTCGTAAGATAGTCCACAGCTGCTTCAAATTCTCTAAAATCACAGTTTGGCTGTAGCTGACGACAATAGTCGTACTCATACAGGAATGGAAACGTCTTTTCAATTTGGTGTGGTTTGATGGGAAAATTAATCACAGGCTTTCTCATCATAACACACTCTTTAATGGCAGTTGAACCGAAATTGATAATCAGATCCGAAACACTCATTAACTCCATAGAAGTGTGTGGATGCCAGGACGCGTCCTCAAAATATCTGTCACCTCTCATTTTTTTGTCCATGATGGGATCCTTTCCGCGGGACTTCACCAAGATATTATACCCCAGTGCTCTAATATGATTATAGATCTCAACGATATTTGATTTTCCCAGATCTCTAAGCTTTGGAAATAGAATGAGGGCATTCGTATTCCGAGGCAGGTCATATTTCCTAAGCACATCATCCCTTGTGAACTCTACATCGTACTTTGGAGATCCAAGATAGAGGTTCTTATCAGATACAGTTCCATGAAATTTCGCAAAAAATTCGCTTGGAAAAATTACATGATCAACGTAATTTACATAGTTGTGGTAGCAGCTATCGCCCTCATTGATGAAATCGTTCTGGTAAGTTAATGAAACTTTCTTATTTTTAGATGATGATTGATCTAGACACACATTTTCTATGTAAAAAGTTAAGCCCTCAACATCACGCAGAGCATCAATATCGTACATGTTTATCTGGTGCTCATTAGCGAGATCTCTCAAAGTCTCATGATAACGAAAAGGACAGTTATACTTGTTGGTCCCTCCAATGAAAAAATTGGATTTGATGCCTCTCCTTCTAGCCTCTTCAACTAGAGGTATAAAATACCTGAGGGCGGTCATTTCTTTAACTGCGAAGTTTATCATCTACGCTAGATGTCCTAATCTTCCACCTGCTCGTCCTCTCCGTAGAATCTCTAACAATATGTGATGCTCCTTTGGAAGTTGCCAATCAAAGTGTATGTGATAATCGTCTCGCCTCCCCATGAGAGAAACATCTTTACCCATCCCAAGAGTATGTACCGGAAGCTCAGTGTAAAAAGGCATCTTTCCGATTTGATCCTCACAGTTATCTCTAGAGACAGATTGTAATAAGTTTAAAATTTTTGAGACCATGTTTTGACTAAAGAATGTTCCATTCCAGCTACAAAAATTTCGATAATTTGAAAAAACGTGGAGGTCACCAATAGACTTGATCTGTTCTTCTAAGAAGGCTTCGGAACTGCAATCCTCCTTTCCCCTATCTCCAATTTTCCACTTATTCATTCCTGGGTAGTCGTATCCCATAGAGAAGTGGATGATAGATTTGTCATCGAGTAATTCCTCAATTGATAACAGATCAATAGGGTGCATAAGTTGTGTATCGTCCTCGATGATGATCATGTGTGGAATTTTCGTCTCGGCAAACCGACGAAACAGATGATATCCTGCCTGAGTGTGGCCTAGCCGAGGGGACGATGTCTCAACTAGTACTTCTACATTATTTAAAATCCCTGCTTTCTCATAGATTGTTTTTATTTCCTCGAGTGTGCCTGAAGTGCCAGATCTTGAATGATCACAAGCCTGGACCAGATGAACAAACTGGGTATCTGGATTGACGGTGAATAGATTTTTTACTAAAGACTCTGTGGTTATCTCAATGCACTCTTTGTCTAAAATTGCCGGTGTGGCTACACAAAAATATTTCATCTAACTTCTTCCTTTTCTAACTTTCTGTATTCTTTAAGACAAACAGCGCATGTTTGTATCCATAGCTTGGTCTCTCTTCTCTGCTATCGCCGGGTATCATATCAAACAGTTTCTCATCAAAGCCAAAACTATCAATAAGCTCCCAACCTTCAAGTAACACTGGGAGTCTATGTCCTCCATAAACTCTGTGTGCGTTCCAATCTATTCTATCTTTTCCAATCGGAACCGCTAAATACAGCAGCCCACCTGGCTTTATTGTCTCTTTCATTCTTGTCATAGCTTTTACGTCACCGTCAGGATCAAGTGGGTCACCGTATTTTCCCAATCCGTCATGTTCAAATGATGAAATAGAGATTCCTGAGTCACAAACTATAGGACGATGGCCTAGGCGAGGATTACTATAGTATTCTTCAACTGTGTATGTTTCAATTCTCTCATCATCACATATAATTTTATTGTACTCAATGGTATGTGGGTTTGCCCCGTAAGCTATGCAAAATGCTTCGCAGGTTGGATGAGATGATCCCATTATAGCTATCTTATCATTCTTTATTGAGTACTTTTCAAAGGCTTGATGGATATATCCTGCAACGTCGCCGTAGTAATTTATCTTTTTTTCCTTGACGAGCTCTATTTCCTCATCGATCACTGATTTTTTAAAAATAGTTGGAGTTTCTCCATTTTTATTTTGCGAGCGACTCTCCCTCAAAGGATCACAATACCACCATGAAACACCTACTTTACCATTCATTGTGTATGCGGTGTAAAGGGCTATAGGAATTTGCCTCGGGGGGCCCGATTCGAAACAAAATGACAAGATATTCGTCTTCTCTTGAACAAGATTTACTGGATAAATTCCTAGGGCACCGTCCCATTTTTCGTTTAATCCGACTTTAAATTTATCATCGTCTTGCATTCTTGTAGTTCTCCTCAAACCAGCCAATTGTTTCTCCCAATCCCTCAGATAAACTTGTGAATTCAAAATCTGGAAAAAGGTCTCGAAGCAATGAATTATTACTAGGTTTTCTGTACTGGCCGTCAGGTTTTTTCTTTAGCCACTCAACTTTACCGGTGAATCTCATGTATCGGACAATTATGTCAACCACTTCTGCGATGCTCACCTCTTGAGAAGTTGAAAGAATTATAGGCTCCCCACCGTCATATGTCCTTAAAATTTTTTCTGTTAAAACAGCGACATCCTTAGAAAAAATAAATTCTCTAAGTGGTCTACCTGTCCCCCAAACCTCAAAATTAGTTCCATTTTTCTTTGCCAAATAGCACTTGTGGATCAAGCTTGGTATGACGTGTCCGTTGCTAGTGTCAAAGTTATCATTAGGGCCATAAATGTTGGTTGGTATCACAGAAGTATAATTGAGGCCGTACTGATCTCTATATGCCCTAATTTGAACATCAATCATCCTCTTGGCATACGCGTAGGGGTAATTGGACTGATGGGGTTCTCCTCGATGTATCTTATTAGCATCTAGTGGATATGACACCCTATCCGGAAAAATACAGGTTGACATGAAAGCAATTAACTTCTCAACTCCATGCCGTCTAGCGCTTTCTATCACATTGGTGTTGATCATTATATTATCAAAAAAGAATTCACCCTTTTTTTCGAGATTAGCAGCGACACCACCCACCCTAGCCGCACAGTGAATTACAGCATCAGGCTTTACTTTTTCAAAGATTTCATTGGTAGATTCTGGATTTCTTAAATCGATCGAATTCGACAGCTTATAGTAATTTTCTTTGTTAGAAATTGCACTTCCAACGAGGCCGGTTCCTCCTGTCACTAAAATCTTTTCTGGGCTTGCGTCTTTTTTATTCATCATCCGTTATGATCCTCACAATTTTGATAGAAGAAGGCACACATAGAGTTGAGGGGACTCGGGCCAAAGCGCCAAACAGCGTTCCTCGTCGATGGCGTATCCCAATTCCCTAATTTCCTCATCTGTTATTATCGTCTCCACCTCGTCTCGAATCGCAGTTTCAACACTCTCATAACCAAAACCTTTGCAAAAATCCCCGAACAGACAATAGTATCTGTTCTCTTTTAAATTTTCACTAAGATAACACGACCACAAATAGTTCTTCTCATCGTAGGCAAATTCTTGATAACCATGATGATTCCAGCCAATTGCGAAATCCTGAAAACGCCAGTGATCTCCGAGGCCCCAATCCACCAATATCTTCCCACCAGAAGTCAGGCACCTCTTAAAATTTGATAACATCTCTTTTGGGTTTCTTGAAAAATATGCGACTCGAGTGCAAACAATTAGATCAAATTTTTCTTTAACTTCATACGGAAATGTGTTGATGTCCCAATTTTTGAGGGTTCTATCGTAATAGTTTTTTGACTTAGAATTGAACCAATCGGTGAATACATTGGAATTCGAAAAACCAAAAAAGCCGATTGACTCATACTGATTCTTTTGATCTAGGACGTCCGCATAGAAGCTAAAAACTGTTGGATCAGACTTACCCATCGTGAATCTCGCCGGTGTTCTTATCCACAATCATCGACTTTTTATAATTTCTATATGCTTCCCCATTAACATCTTCCCAAGCTCGATCTCTTATCTCTTCAAGTTTTTGAGGGGGTACCGTCGTATTTATCATATTTGCTTTTTGCCAATGCATTCGATCCGGACTGTAATCGGGTGCGAGATTTCCCATAGAAATCGACATATCAAACAAAGGCGTTCCTGGAAGCGGCATGCACAGAAAAAAATTAGCCGCATTCAGACCACTAGCCATACATTTTTTAGCATACTCTACAGTAGTATAAACTTCTTCCTCGGTCTCGTCTGGAAAACCCATCATAAAATTTCCAGATATTCTTATAGAATGTTCGTTACACGCTTTGATTAATTCAGGAACATCCACACGAGACAGGCTCCACTTATTCGACGCATATTTTTTAATGATCCTTTCATTACCTGACTCAAAGGGAAGTGTAATATCCCTAAATCCCGCAGCAGCTAATGTTTCTATGACTTCATAATCAGGCAAGAAACGTTTAGTAGATTTGTCTATTTTGACTAAGTGAATAATGTTGATGCCATTGACATTTAAAATATCAAATCCCAATCCTATTATCTTCTTTATCAATCTTACAGCTCTTTTCTTCTTTCCAAGAAGAGAATCATCCTCTATAAAAATCTGTTTTACTCCTAACTCAGACAGGAGATCCATTTCTTCCAGGACTCGATCATCCGACTTTATGCGAAACTTTCCTATAGGGCCAGAAGATGTTTCCTCTAACTCACCAGCTATGTGACAAAATGAGCACTTAAATGGGCAGCCCAATGATGTCATCATCGATGCGTACCTTAACTCCTCGTTCTCTGAAAAATGGCCTCCATGGGGGCGGCCGATTTTCCAATACCTCTCATTTGGCAGAGAGTGCCAAGCCGGCAGCGGCAAATCATCCAAGTTCCAGATAATGTCTTCTTTTACTTGACTTACAATTATCTTTTCGTCTCTTTTAAAGGCTATCTTAGCGATGTGATCAAAACTTCTACTGCCCCTCGCCACCGTCTTGACAATATCAACAATTGTATTTTCAGCCTCAGACGTACAAATAATGTCAACGCCACTATTAAAGAAATGTTTCATTCTGTGGCGCGCATTTACACCACCTGAAATTATCAACTTGTCAGGGAACGCCTCCCTAATACTTTTGATTACCCGCAGGGCCATTGTTTCCTGTTGGGAAAAAATGGAAGTTATCCCTATGACATCATAAGTTGAGGCGATGGCTAGAATTCTTTCCTCGCTTACTCCTGTTCTTATCATGCCACTTTGCAAAGGTGTACTCTTGTAAAACACCTCCTTTAGATCATCATCATCATTTCCAACGCAGGCATCGTAAACATCCACTTCAAATCCGGCCCTTAATAGTGCGCCGGCTAACATTGGATACGCTAGCGATCCATTAGGTTTACACATTGTTTCAGGCCAATTCTGTTCAGGCGGATAAATGAGTAAAACTCTGACCTCTTTCATGTGTCACTCAGTATCTCTTCACATCGCCTTAGCCACTCACTATGGAGCATCTTTCCTTCTTTATAGTAAGCATTTTGTTGCTTAGATGTTCCTCTCCCGAGGTGCATAAAAATAATGTCATTATTAGGACCTAAACACCTATCGACACCACAATCCGGACCCCAGCTCTTAAACGGCTCATCAATCAGCCCCGTTACATTTCGATCATTGTAAGTGTTTCTAAACACGTGGATTTTGTGATCGTTATCCCTACAGTACTTCGTGACGTAATCTGTCGTATCATAGACAGGTAGATCTGGTAACATCGTTGTAGAGTTTAGGATGCTGGTTCTTACGAAATACCCAGAGCAGTGTACTGCCTTGATCCTATCTGGGTGGGCATCATAACACACACCCACCAAATCAAACCCTTCTTTCATCTTGTCGAAAAATGAGTTGAAAAATGAAGTACTCGTAACACAGGTGTCTGAGTGACTCACGAATGTCCACTCTTCTTGACACTGTTTCTTTCCTATATCATAAGCGAGGCCGTGACCATGTGAGCTTTGATATAGTTCACCTTCACTGTGATTTATCCAAATGACATTGCCCGGAACGAGTGCCTCCGTTGCCGCCTTATAAGAGACATCTGATGAGTTTTCGACAATAACATAAGTTATTTCTAGACCCTCTGGCTTAAATCTTTCAAAGCTCCTAATCATGCACTCTATGAGTTCTTTGGTGTGAAATGTGACCACTAAAACATTAATCTTATTCATGATCATTTCCTCTACGATGTCGATTAATCATATAACTTAATTAGTAACTACTGTGAGATCACTACATAAGTTACGAATGATTAAACCTGGTCAAAACATCATCGATGTACTCAAAGACCGCTTCAGGGTAAACCGGGGAAACACCTATCCAAAAAACATTATCCAAAACTTGGTTAGCTCGAGGGTACTTTACATAATCATCTAGGTGCCTGTATCCAGGGTGCAATAAAATATTTCCTGCAAAATAGTTCCTAGTTTGAATTTTATTGAGCTCCAACCATGACACAAGGGCTCTCTTTAGCTTCTTGTCGTCGCAGATGATGGGCAATCCAAACCAGCTTGTCTCAGCATGAGATAGCTCGACAGGAATGGACACACCGGATATTCGATCCATGAACATGCGCGCTAGGCGTGTTTTGTTCGATCGTCGCTTCTCATGGATCATATCCAATTTTTTAAGCTGCTGAATCCCGATCGCACCCTGTAAATCGAGAGGTTTGAGGTTATAACCCATATTACCAAAGATGAACTTATGATCTACGATCTCATCATAACCAACCAAATGTCTATCAAATCGATTTCCGCACGTACCGTTCGGAAGCAAGTTAGCTGCGCCAACACAATAGCAATCTCTTCCCCACCACGCTAGACTCCTAGCTGTCTTAATAATCTCACTATTATTAGACGTGACAGCGCCTCCCTCGCCAGTCGTAATATGGTGTGCAGGATAGAAAGAGTAACTACTAGCTACAGCATAATCAGACAGTAACTTTTCACGCCATTTCGAGCCCATACTATCACAATTATCTAGGACTAGTTCTAAATTGTGTCTTTCGCATATGTCGATTATCTTATCGAAATCGGGCGGATTTCCCAATACCGGAGATACAAAAATTGCCCTCGTTCGATCCGTTATTTTTTCTTCGATCCTATTAACATCAAAATTTAACGTATCATACTCAATGTCGATAAAAACAGGCCTCAAACCATTCTGAACAACTGGTGCAACTGTGGTTGGAAACCCGACCACAGACACAATGATCTCATCTCCGTCCTCCCATCCCAAAACTTTTTTCAAGGCACCAATCATGACTAGATTAGCAGAGCTTCCAGAGTTTACCATCACTGCGTGTTTTTGATTGTGCATTTTACAGAGCTGAACTTCAAACTTATTGACGTTCTCTCCGGACGACAACCATTTTCCTGTTAGAAAGGCTGTAATGGCTGCAGCAGCCTCGTCCATGTCCCACACAGGGCCAGAATAATAGACCGACGACTCACCGGGTATAAACTCCCTATTATTGTACGCATACCGCAAAATATCATGGTCACCCATGAGACTTTCAATAAAGTCAATAACTTTTTTGTTAACTTCTAAGCTCATATCTTCACACCATCACTCATTAGCTTCTTATACCACTTGAGAGTAATAGACCTGGGGTCATCGACATCAATGTCCTTGTGTTGTATCGCCCTTTCAATTTCCCTTGCACCATCTCCTAATTTTAACTCCGGAGAAAAATCGATCGTGTTCTTTATTTTTGAAAAGTCTAACTTGTAGGAACGATGATCCGGATCGCCATACCAGTCATACTCAAAAGGACGATTTATCGCTTCTGCTACTTCTTTAGCTGCATCAAGTATCTGATAATTCTGTTGATTAGCGCCCACGTTAAAGATCTGACCCTGAACCTTTTTTGGTGAGGCCGTAAGAACTGTCATCATTGCCTTACAAGTATCCTTGACGTGCACGAATGGCCTCCATTGAGTGCCATCTCGTAGTATTGGGATCTTGCCATTTTGTAAAAATCCTTTAGTCATACCATTGATCGCAAGATCGAATCGCATGCGGTATGACAAGCCAAATACAGTCGCTTGTCTTAGAACTGTCACCGTAAATTCATTGTCGGCCAGCGATAATATATCCTTCTCTGCCAACAAGTTGGCCTCGGCATACGTCGTTAAAGGATTTGTCCGCGAACTCTCGTCTGATACTTCATTTGAAAAGCCATACACACTGGCAGAAGAGGGCAAAATGTACCTGCTTACACCGAAAGCCTTAGACAACGACGCAATTCGTAGTCTGCCTAAATGATTGATCGATATCGTTGTTGTAGGATCCAGCTCCCCGGCGGGGTCATTTGAAATTGCTGCCAGATCGATAACAGCATCTACACCCTCAAAAATGGAAGTGTCTACGTTTCTTATGTCTCCTTTCACAACTGTCAAATAGTCGCTGTCTGGTAGTAAACCTTCACCGAAATGAAATCTATCAAGCGCAGTAACTTCAAATTCATTTTCTAAAAGCACTCTGGTCAGAGTGGTTCCGATGTATCCTCCAGCACCTGTGACCAGGACTTTCATCTTTTCTTATCCAGCTTATCGTTTAGCATATCCCTCATCATAATCCAATCACAACCTTTTGCCCACAGTGGCTTTGACCAGGCAGCCGGCTTATTTTTCTCAAAGAAAAAATGACCACTCCAAGCGAAAGGATAAACAATTAACGGAGAAAATACAAGTAAGAAAAGATTGTTGGAAAGCACACAAATAACAATGTAAGCTACAGTTGCTAGGTTTCCCATCACGTGTAACAATCTGTTGATAGGGTGCTTGTGAAGCGTCAAATAATGAGCATAGTACTCTCTAAAAGTTAGTCCTCGCATAATTTCCTTATTCCTTCTTCAATAGTGATACTTTCTTCGAATCCCAGCTGATAGAGTTTTTTTGTGTCTAGCAACATATCCTTTACTTGCACCGTTTTATGAAACTCCGGCGGTGGGATACTCACAATTTTACTACTGGAACGTGTCTCATCAACTGCTATCTTGATCAGATCCCTAAATTGGTAATTGTTGGTCGACCCTATATTATAGATCTCATTTTTTTGGCCGAGAGAACAAACTGTATTAATCGATCTACAAATATCCACAACGTGCATGTAATTTCTGTAGAATTCTCCTCCATCATACAGCGGAATCTCTTCTCCCCTCTTGAGTCGACTTATCAGATATTGAAGAGCATTCCTCTTTTTAGAGGCTTTTTTATCTGTAGTGCCGTAGACATTGCAAAGTCGCAATATTCTATAATCAATACCAAAGGTGTCGCAATAAGAAATCAGTAATTGCTCTGCACATCTTTTAGTGATCGAATAAAATCCCTTTGGATCACAATATGATTTCTCGTTGGCGGGTAGGGGAACTTCGCCATACACAAACCAGCTGCTGATGAAATTGAATGTGTCTATCCCGTAAGATCTACATTCATCTAGTGTCTCCATCAAGACACGTAAATTTGTATCAATATCCACAAAAGAATCATTCAGTACATTGTAATTGTCGGTTGTGCTAATGAGATACAAAATATCTGAGCTTTTAGGACATCGAGATTCTCTATCGATGCCTAACGACTTAGGATATATTTTCATGAAATTAGATCCGACAAATCCCGTCGATCCATAAATTGAAAGCTGCTTTTCTTTCATTGATCACTTCCATAAAAAATATTGTTAGCATGCTTGTATGAATCCCATGTCCCCGCGTCGGTCCACTCACCGGTGAGCACACAAAAACTAGCCTTTCCCATTTCTATGTAGCGGTTATTAATATCTGTTACTTCCAGCTCCCCCCGGGCAGACGGCTTGATGTGCTCAATTAAATCAAAGACAGATGAATCATAAATGTAAATCCCAGTCACACATAAGTTAGAATCAGTAATCTCAGGTTTTTCGATTATTTTTAACAATTTCCCATTATCATCAAGGGACGCAACACCATATCGATGGGGGTCACTCACACTTTTCATAAAAAGAACACAACCAGACTTTTTCTCGGATTCATAGAGGCTAACTTGCTCTGCTAAGCTGAACTCAAAAATATTGTCTCCCAACACAGTCAAACAGGAATCATCTCCTACAAAATTCTTACAGAGTCGCAATGCTCCACCAATCCCATCAGACTCATCTTGAACCCGATATGTAAAATTGCAGCCAAAGTCCCTGCCGCTACCTAACAGCTGAAATATATCTCCCATATGGGCTGTCCCAGATATTATGATGATGTCAGTAATACCCGCAGATACCATTCTTTCAATAGGATAATATATCATTGGCTTCTTGCCTACGGGCAATAGATGCTTATTCGTAACTTTAGTTAACGGAAGAAGTCGGGTCCCAGTCCCCCCAGCTAATATTACACCTTTCATAGCAAATCTCCCAGGAAGCCAAATTCAATTTGATCGATGCTTTCCTCCAAGAAATCAATCAATTGTCTTGTTTGCTGAATAGATAAAAAATTCTTGTCCCACTCACACGCGTGATAGACAATCTCAGTTTTGGGTATTAGTTTTAACGGCCTGATTGGTGGGTATGAACACGCATAAACCACATCATCCTTCTTTTCATTTTCTCCTTCATAAGATTCTATGGCATAATCTTCCTTGCACAAAGCTAAAATTTCAAAATTAGCGTCACGAAAAGCCCTAATCGCTTCCGAAGACATCCGCCATGCTGGGGGTCTTATAATTGGTTTGAATTGTTGTTGTAGTCCAGCTCTTTTTACCACTTCTTTCATAGTTTCTATGAGATCGACTGAATCTTGATAAGATGCATCCTTGACTTCATCATTATCACTTTTACCGGGTATTCCGTGGTGGTGTCCGTGATATCCTATTTCAAAATGATCCTGGGGAAGCTGGCGCAAATACTCACAAAAGTCTGAAAACTGGTCAATTTGCAAAGGGATCGAGGTGGCTACCTCTCTCTTCATGGTCCTCCAATATGATGTAGGAACAAATAGAGAGAACTTTATTTTAGGAAATATGTCGATGAGTTCAAAACATCTATCGATCACCTTTACAGAAGACCTTGGATGTGGGGTCACGTCATCAATACTCACGTTGACTAAACTTGGCATATTACCTCAATATACTCTTGAACAGTGGAGGAAATTGTCTCATTGTAATTTAAACAGTTAGACTTATAATGATCAAATTCTGTGATCATCAACTCAAGCTTAGATAAGACTTCATCTCTTCCACTGAACGCCATTCCTCGTTCAGCGACATATTCCCCTATGCTGCCGCCATTGTTATGATAGAGAACCGGTAAACCACAAGCCATAGCCTCGAGGACATGATTGGCGCCGGCTTCCTCACGTGATGCAGTTAGATAGATATCATTTTCAGACAATTGTGTGGCTATCTCTTCATCAGTGATGGGAGGAATATAAGTTGTATTTGTAAATGAAAAATCGTCTGGAATACGACCTATGTATGTGAACTGGAACTTGCTAGACATATTTTCATCGAGAAAGCTGTATATGTCAAACCCCTTTTTAAAATTATTCGACCAGTGATGTGTAACAATCTTAACTGGAGTCTTCGGCTTTTTATTTTTTTTGAATCGATGAAAAATTGCCTTAGATCTATTTGGTATGACTGAACAATTTATCCCTTGAAACTTTGCGTAATTCTTAGCCCAAAGACTTGGAAAAATAATGTGGTCAGAAAATAACAAACACTGTTTTACGAGCTCAAATAACTCAGGCTTTCCATGAGTGCCAAGATCACCAACCCTCTGGACAATTTTTGACCCAAACTGTTGCTTATAATCCAGCAGGTCCTTATACCACACCCCGGAACTGTTCGGGCGGGGATCCACACAAAAAAGAACATCAAGATCCGATCTATATAAGTCAAAAAAAACCTGGTGTCCTTCTTGTTCTAGTGCACTAAATAATTCTTGAACTAATTTAGTTCCTCCTCCCCATGGTCCGTTAACGGGCTTTCTGTTAATATAGATTTTCACATTTTCATTTACCTGGCCCTACTAATAACTCTTAGAGACCAGGATCTGGTGTTCAGAAAAATACAGGTGATCAATGTCAGTTCCTAAAAAACAGTCAACAGCATGTTGGGGAGTTTCACATATTGGTTCCCTATCGTTGAAACTAGTGTTTAGAATTAAGGGTACACCTGTTTCTTCATAGAATAGATTGATCAGATCATAGTAGCATTCATTTTGTTCTCTAGTCACCGACTGCAGTCTAGCTGTTTTATTAAAGTGCTCAACTGCCGGAGCTATTCCCAGCTTATCTTGTTTGAATGGGAACACAAATCCCATATAAGGCGATGGAAAAAATCCCTCAAACCAATCTGATCCGTGTTCCTCCAAAATGGTGGGTGCAAAAGGCCGGTACCACTGACGGTGTTTTACCTTCTCATTGATCATATCCTTCATTGAGGGACTCCTAGGATCAGCTAATATGCTTCTATTACCCAATGCTCTTCGTCCCGACTCACTTCTACCGTTAAATACACTCACAATTTTTTGATCAATGAGAAGTTTAACACAGTCTTGTAGTGTAATATTCCTCGAGGCAGTCAAGTTTTCTCTGTCTATTGCTTCCTCCACATTCTCTAAGGAGTATTCCTCGCCCAGATACGGTGAGACGTACACATTCTGACGCGGCTCTCTGAGCACTGAGTGCCAGTGGTATTGACAAGCACCTATTGACAGCCCGCCATCATATGGAACAGGCGGAATGAAACAATTTGTTAACTGTGGGAACTTTCGAAGGATCTTTCCTACCATAACAGAATTGAGTGAAACACCTCCTGCTAAGCAAATATTTTTCGATTCAAATCCAGAGGCGTTCGCATTCGAAATGAACTGACTTATCAGGTTGAACGTCAAATTCTCAGTCACCTTTTGTAGAGATGCAGCTAAATTAAACTTCTCCTTTTCATCCCTTTCTGCTATCTGTCTATATGGATTCAATGTGGGGTGAAAGACATCCTCCTCCGGGGGAACATAAATACCTCGTTTATATCCTGGGGGCGGTTGTTTTATAGATTGGAAATGGCTCGTTGCTAATTTAAAGACATCATCGTAATACTTGTCTGGATCTCCCAAGGCAGCCATGGCCATCACAGATCCTGCTTGATGCCCTCGTGGATATCCGGCTGAAAGCTTGAATACAAATCTTGTCATCCGCCCCCATAAGTTACCTAAACTAAAGACATCATTTGAAACGTCAAATGTCTTGTAGATGTCATTTTCGGATCCAATATATCCGCATGTTGATACAGATCTACCATCCTCCTCCATTCCAGCGCTGTCTATGGTAAGAATGTACGCATCATTAAAGGTCGAAGAAAAGAATGCGTGGGCGGCGTGACACAAGTGATGGGAGTAGAAATGTACATCACTCTTGGGAATGTGTTGATGAGTATCATACCTCATATTCACGCCCGATTCCAAGCTTGTATTCGGGCATGGGGCGACCCAGGCGTCTACATCCTCAAGAGATAGAGAATTTTTGGACAGATAACCATCCTTAAGATACTGGAGGCTGTCACCTCCGTCCTCCTTTAATCTGGTGTACCTTTCAATTTCGATGTGCTCTCGGATGATACCATCTTCCAAGACACAATAACCACCATCATGTCTATTGTAGAGGCCTACTATTCTTTTACTTTTTTTCTTCATTTCTGCCTATGGGAGCCCGAGAGCAACTCTGTCAATGTCATGTGACACCATTTTATTGATCAGTTCATTAAAATTAACCTTTGGTTCCCACCCAAGAATCCTGTTTGCCTTCGAGTAATCACCTCGTAAAACATCAACCTCAGCCGGCCTCAAAAAACGTGGATCAACTCTGATATAATCAGACCAATCATTAATACCAATGTGGGAGAACGCAATGTCAAGAAAATCCCTAATTGAGTGTGTTTCTCCCGTAGCAATAACATAATCTTCTGGACACTCCTGTTGAAGCATCATCCACATTGCCTCAACATAATCAGGAGTGTACCCCCAATCTCTCCTTGCATCTAGATTTCCCAATGCGATGTGATCGGATACACCATGAGAAATCCTGGCGACCCCGTCTGAAATTTTTCTAGTTACAAACTCTAATCCTCTTCTTTCACTTTCATGATTGAAACAAATTCCAGAAACAGCAAACATGTCGTATGACTCCCTATAATTCTTAGTGATCCAATGACCGTATAGTTTTGAAATTCCATAGGGGCTACGAGGATAAAATGGTGTAGACTCACTTGCTGGATTTTCAACCATTTTTCCGAACATCTCTGACGTCGATGCTTGATAGAACCTAACATCCTTGTTACTTTCCCTGATGGCTTCAAGGATTCTAAGGACTCCTAGACCTGTCACATTCGATGTTTGTTCCGGAGTATTCCAGCTTTCTCCTACAAAGGATTGGGCTGCTAAATTGTAAACTTCATCCGGCTCAGACACTCTCAAACACCTCGTTAGGGAATTTTGATCCGTGAGATCTCCCGTTAAAAAGTGTATCTTTCCCTCCAGGTGACTAGTGTTGGTTCTATTCTTCACTGAAGATCTTCTCTCCATTCCAAAGACCTCGTAGCCTTTTTTTAGAAGAAAGTCGGCAAGATGACTTCCATCCATGCCGGTGATTCCTGTTATTAGTGCGCTCTTTTTCATCTTAAAACCTGTTCAAATATAGAAATGTACTTTTGCTTGTGTATGTTAATCTCTAGCCTCTTTACATTCTCAAAATTATACTCTACTTCCTTGTCACCTGGCATCTCAAAGTGATTCGGTAGATCAAAAATACACTTAGGTGAAAGGACATTGCTGGCTATACCAACATCCCTGGAAATAATAGGAACTTTCATTGTGGAGGCCTCTAACACAGACTGTGGACCTCCCTCGTATCTAGAGGAAATCACGTAAAGATCACATGAATTATACATTTTTCTGAGCACTTCTAAGGAAGCTAATTCCATGAGGGTGTGTTCTATCCTTTGTGACTGCAGTCTATCGATGATGTACTCCCTCCTCCATCCACCTAACAGAACATGAATGTCAAAATCATCTTTTATTTTCTCTAGAAACTCACAAAAAATATCCGGCCCCTTTTCAAGTTTTGGATTTCTAGTACCACCCTCGGTGTCTCTTTGAAATGATCCTATTATAAATTTCTGGGGATCTAGATGTAGGAATTCCCGACACTCATATTTGTCTTCTGCGTACCATGATGCGGCATCATACCAATACGAAATTGTGTGAACGGGTTTTCTAGTCAGAGAGGAAACTACTACAGCAGTCTTTTCGTTTGGTACGTGATAGGCATCGACAAACTGATCTCTGAGTAGAAACTCTTTTAACTTTTCCTCATTGAATTTTTCCGGAACTATATGGTGTACAGTCATTATTATCTTCTTGGACTGCAAAAAGTGTACAGGAATCTGCTTCCAACACCAACCCGCCAAAAGCCAAAGCACATCGGCGTCTTCGAGAGAATTTGTATTTATCTCTTGATTGTGACGAACCCACTCTAGCGCTATTCGATCACATATCCAATTTTCCCTAGGCGCCAGGATAAATACCTTCATTTTACACACACATCAGTCAGCACGCTGAGATATTGCTCAGCAGTTGAATTTATGTCAATTGTTGACTTATAGGAATTACTTTTTAACTTAGAAAAATCCATTGTAGGGGGATTGTAGAGCTCAACTGGAGAGAAATTCCATTCATCTTCCCTAATAAGAACTGCGTCTTCACCTGCTACCTCCTTAGTTCCTCCAGAATCACTACAAAAAATTTTACATCCCGCTCCTCGAGCATCAACGACAACATTCGGACAATGGTCAAGCCATGACAAGTGAATAAAATTTTTAGAAGCCTTCATGCAAGAAATTAATTGTTTCCAGGTTAGATCGCCAAGTATCTTGATTCTATCATCAATAATTTTAGATTCTGCGAGATATCGCTGTGAGTCCTTACCAGCCACGAGGAGCACATCATCCTTCTTCGCCAATGTTTGAAAAAGTCGAACATTATCAATGAGGCGTTTATGAGGTCTCCAATTGCTAGCACACATCCAGACTTTATCCCTTTCAATCCCTAGAGCGAAGGGGGCTGCTTGTTCAATTGTGTCAAGTTCTGTTCCATTTCGAATTGTGAAGATATTGTCGCGATCTCCAAAGAATTGTGTTATGAGCTTCCTATCAAATTCACTCTGCACAATGATAGCAGATGCGTGATCATAACTTCTCTGAATTGGCTCATTCATCCTCTGCCAATCCTGTGCTGTGTTAAAGTAAATTCCGTCCAGTCGCAATACTGTGGGTGAGAAGTTATTATCGCTCTGTATGAATGCTAGACGCACATCAGGCTTCTCATTAGTCAACTCATGGTCTAATTTTGAAAACTGTCTAACCAGCTTCAGGCCGAATGAATTCGGCCCAGATCTGGAACTAAAGTCTACATTCTCAAACTGAATTCTCATTCAATGTAACCACGTGCCCTAATCCACTCAGCGCTCATCTTCTGTCGTTTCGACCGAGGTTTAATGAAAAGCTCCGAATCATTCAGATCAATATTATAATGATACATGCACATGTTCAGGTAGATATTTGGCCGTCCCATTCTCCAGGCCTTCTCTAGCATGGGTAAAAAAACTGCCTGGTCACAAGCTATCATGATCCAATTACCATCTTCATCCAGATAATTCTGTGGATTAATTCCATTCATTATAGAGCGTCTGAATGTTTTTAAGTGGGAAGATTTCCATGGTTGTTTGTAGGGAGAGATATCTGAATCTAGCGGGCCGGAAATATTAGTACTAGTGTAAGCCCATCGGTGTGCTGTCCAGACAACTGCCGGATCGTGGGACTCGGTATAGATCTTATCCAAAATGTAGAAGCAATCAAGATCTGTTAACCAGTCTCCTGCGTCCAATCGTACGACCACCTCATTGTCATCGATACGTTCACACACATCAATTGTGTTTCTGGTCTCTCCGTGTTTCTCATCCCTACTGATGACTGTGAGTCTATCTTCAATTGACAGTGTTTTTGCTATCTCGTTACAGACCCTTCCCGTATCATCGTCTGAGACATCATCAAGAATGATCATCTCCCAGTCATCATACGACTGGGCATGCACGCTCATAATGGTCTGTTTTATTGTTTTTTCGCAGTTATAAGCAGGTGTTACAACTTTAAACTTAGTCATCTCGATTTATGACATCAGGCTGGCTTCTGTTCAACACAAGGTGCGGGGTTGGCTTGTTGAAGTCCACCCGACTATGGAACACCCAGCCTCCCATTTTTTCGGAAAGCTCATGAGCAAGAACAGAGATATCATCGTCTGTGACGTCAGCCCAGGCCTTCTCGAAGAACATGTTGTTCTCCGGGATGTCTTCCTGTTTTATGTTGTATAGACTCTCCCAGTGTCGTTGCCAGTAATCCCTATAGGTCCTAATCTTTCTCTCAAGATCGTACCAGCTATAGTGGTGCACCCCGGGTAACATGTCGACCACATTTTGAAACCACTGTTGATACTGAGATATTGCCTCTTGGGTTCCGGCCAGGGCAGCCCTTCTAGCATTATCAGCCTCTGCAGTGTAAAAAGAAGCATGCGGAATTCTGTCGCCCGTCTCAACATGTACGTAGTCACACCCATCCGTCCCCAGAGCGGCAAAGAGATCATCGTTCTCATCGTACTGCCTTAGTTCAACTGGTATACCATGTGTGATATGGGACTTATTGAGAGAAAGTCGCCACTTCCATGGATTAACATCCAGTCTGATCTTCTCGAGGCCACCCCAATACTCAATTACCGGCAGGGAAATGAGATCTGTGTGCTGAGGAAAGTTCCTGCAGAGGTTGGTAATCTTATCATAGTCATTCTCGTGGACCACCTCATCACAGTCCATCTGCCACAGAAATTCCGAAGTGCATCGACTCCTGGCTTCGGCCTTTTGTACACCATCGAATACCGCGTGGCGTGGATGAGTCCAGTCCCTTTCAACCTGATATACCTTAAGTTTATCTTCCTGATTAGCCCACTCCTCTAATTTCTCCCATGTACCATCGGTCGAGCCGCCGTCGACCACCACCACCTCAGCCGCGAAGCCGAGCATAGAAGAAATGCATGCGCGCCAGGGGTACTTCTGATCGATACAATTTCGAGTTGTGGTATAACCACTAATAGTTGGTTGCCATTCCATAGTCTGCTTGACCGACCTCCAGAATTTTTCACGAGACGAGTAAAGATAAGCTTCTGTATCAAACGGATCATCAGTATCAAACCAGATTTCATCCTTATGCTCGACATAATCGTTCAGATGAAGAATACACCCAAGCATCTTCGCTTCAATGACCATCCTAGGACACGTGTCACCTCCCTGAGGGAGATACACAAACCCCTCAGCTTGTGCCAGCTTCTCAAGTACTGACGCATAGGGCATATTCCAGACAACCTCGTACTCCTTGTCGTTGTCCTTACACCATTGTTCTGCTTCATCAGCTCCTTTGATCCAACTATTGGAGCCTAGGACAATCCAGCCGGAGCGCTCAACGTCCTTATACTTTTCCTTGAGTAGCTTACATCTAGCAAAGTACTCATCATCAAAGACGCTACTAAGTACTGAGCTTTCCTTCTCTCTGAGAAAGGGGAAAAGAGCATCATACCGATCCTGTTGTCTCTCCGACATCCACCAGAGAGATCTGGCTCCGTAGTAGAAAGCAGAAATCATCTTCCCATTCATCTGCTCGTGGCAGTCACATTCCTGCATCTCAGAGTGCTTGTGTTTCTCCGGAGATCGATACTTGCAGTACTTATAGTCATATTCTAACACAGAATAGTTCAAATTTGCAACTATGCTGGGAATTAATTCATTATCAAGGCCGGCAAAATTTCCAAATATCCAGTACTTGTCATGACCACGAGACAGTAGATCTAGAGTCACCTCTCGACTTCTGACCTTCGCTATTTTGAGAGGGCATGCCCCGATTAGAGCCTCGCTGGTGAGCTCGGCTCCTCCGACATAATCCTCAATAAAGAGGTCTGACACAAAAATTACGTCGGTATCCTCCTGGGGGCTGATCGAGGTGAATGGTGATTCAAACATTATTTTCCCGTTCCTGATACTGCACGTTCTAGCTAAGCAATAATATATGCCTCTAGGCATATCTGTTTAACGGGTATACAAACAGAATTTCTCGTCTATCTATATTCTGTTCTAGCTAATTAATTGAATCTGTCTACTGAAATTCTGTCTTTATTAAGAATCTATATCTTCTAGAACTTATCTAACTGAATTTATGTTCTCTTATAAATTTTATGAATATCCACTTGACACCCTTTTTTACAGGCAACGCTTCATGCGTTATCTCGGGTTTATATACTAGCAATCTGCCGATTTTAGGTTTAACTTTAGACTTAAAATGGGTGAAGCGTGTCTCGCCTGCCTCTTCTACATCAGATAAGTAAAAAATGGCAGCAAGGATACGCTTCCCTGACTTCTGTGTTTCTTTATAATAAGGAGATGATGTTGCAAGTGTATCCATATGAGGAAAAAATCCTTCGATACTTGGGTCGGATCTAAATACTTGAAAATCTTCTTGATTTTCTGTAGGTATGCCCACAGTACTTGCTAAGCGTTCTTCTATGCTTGTAACTGATTTATATTGTCCCTTGTCTATAGTAGTCTTATATGCTGGATTTGTGAAAAACCCTTTGAACCTCCAATTTTCATCATTAATGTTATCATCTTTACAATTTTTCGCAATCTCAATTAGATCATTGCATTCATTGGGTGTAAGAAAATCATCTATAATGTAGATGTCATTGTGTAAGACAATCTTCTGCATCTATCTAGCTTTATTCTCCCTTATCCACTTTATCAATACCCACTTAACACCCTTCTTCACGGGTATTGCCTCATGAATTGTATCAGTATTTATTTTACCATCAACAATGTTTTTGAAAACCAATAATCTGCCAATTTTTGGCTTAACTTTTGTTTTAAAGTAAGTAAAATGTGTCTCGCCTGCCTCCTCTACATCAGATAGGTAAAGCATTGCAGTGCATATGCGATTTCCTGATAACTGTACTTCATTTTTGTAATAAGTGGATGTTGTTTTAAATGAATCTAGATGGGGTAGAAAGCCTTTTGTACTTGGGTCTGATCTAAATACTTGAAAATGTTCTTGGTTCTCTACAGGCATGCCTATAGTACTCGCTAAGCGCTCTTCTATGTCTGTAGCTAATTTATACTGTCCCTTGTATATGGTAGTCCAGCTAGCTGGATTCGGAAGCCGCCAATCTTCATTCCATACCCAATTTTTGTTATCAATAACATGATCTTTGCAATTTTTTGTGAACGCAATTAGGTTATTGCACTCATCAACTGTAAGAAAATCATCTATGATGTAGATATTATCATGTAATATGATCTTCTGCATCTACTCATTTTTATCTTCAGCTAATTTAGCTACTAATGCTTTGAGCTCATCAATCTGATCAGTCTGTCGCTTGAATCCCTCAATTAACAGAGGAATAAATTTCCAATATGCTAATCGTTTGTAACCTGAGTCCGGATCCTCCCACGCAAAGTTAATACCATCAAAATTTTGTTCGACATCCTCTACTGTGAGACCGAAGGAACCCCCTTCTTCCCGCCAGGCGAGCTTAGATGCTTTTTCATTCCACTCAAATGCATGAGTTTCAAGTTTTAATAAATTGTCTATATATGTGTCTTCGATGGGAACTATATCGTCTTCCAACTCAGGGTCTGCATAGTCTTTGTGAGGCTTATTGTGAACTAAGATGCCATCAGCAAAATAATTGCTGTTATCAGCGACATAAAAGTTATATGTCACGATATTATCAGACACTATTTCATTTATCTCAATCAACGTAACCAGATTTCGATTGTGTGTGACACACTTATCTCCAATTTCAATCTGTGCAGTTTCTTTAAGATCCTCGACATTGTATCTTGCTATGGTTAAGCTTGGAACATATGATGCCCAACCTTTACTGAGCACATAATATGGGTGGTCAAACGTATGGCGTGTCATCGTTCCATCAGAGAACACAAATTCTACAATATCATCGTGAATAGGTTGCATCGTTCTTAGAACCGGTTTCTCCTCCACCTGTTCAGTCTGTAAGTTGAAAGATAATACACTGTCATTCACTTTAATATTTTCAATGTTGACATAATCAACCGTGTTGTCATGTGCCCTCACGCTCACTTTCGTGCCGGCAACAAAGCAGCTTCCTCCGCCGGTGATGAGGATCTGGCCATTAGACTCAGATGTGATCGTGATGCTGGAGCCTGCAACAAGATAGGATCGACCATCAGTTAGCCTAGTGAGCGATCCAGATAATCCCAGCGATCCCGTGATAACACCTGCAGCGCACAGATCATTAGAAGACTTATTGTATATTAAGCCTGCGTCACCATTGAAAGCATTGGAATCGTTAAATTGTATCTGAGTGTTGTCACCGCCTGGCGTGTGCGAAAGAGATGTCTCTGATCCCCCGCTGTTCTTGAAAAAGAGGAAATTGGATCTAGAGTATATGACCCCTTCACCGCCGCTAGTGTTGGGAGCAGCGGACTGATTCTGGAGGAAGATTGCCCCTGATACCGATGTTGAAGAACCAACGGTTAGCATTGCGCCAGTACTTGATCCACTGCCGTGCAACGTACCTGAGACTGTTACATCGCCACCAAAGACCGCAGTTCCCTTGACAGCAGAATTCTTGGAGCCTATCGTTCCAGAGACGAAGAAGTTGGTGTCAGTAAATGTTGATGAATCTAGAGAGTGCTTGTCACCGCCCGAGAGAATGAGTAGACTGCCCGCCGACGAAGTTAGGTACGCATTTGTTCCATCGTGCCAGATCTTAACATAATCTCCGTCACTTCCAACCAGCTTAAGTGATCCAGAAATGGCGACCGCACCTTGGCCCGCTGTGTATGTCGGCTGAAAAACTATGTCACCCTTACCACTCTCAATGAAGCTCGATGAGACATTATGGTGTAGAGCGACCCACTGTGTATTATCGCTGTCCGGATCTGTATTGCTGTGCACAAAGAACGTCGGGTCGGTCGGCACAGGATGATCGTGATCTTTACTACTGTTGTTAAAATCCGTGAGTATAAGTTGTCTACCACCATCAGCCTGGACGGCTATCATGGTCTGGTCCTGCGAGAAATTAGTACCAAAGAGCACTCGTTGATTGCTAGCATTTAGAAAGATCAGTCGAGCGGTGTTGTTGGCCTGGACATTGACGTTGATGTCGTGACCACCCGTCTCGGTGTCACCTATCCACAAGTCATCAGTCATGTTAAGCTTGATATCACCGCTGCTGGCTGTTATATACGCATCAGTTCCATCATGCCATATTCTAATGTGTTTGTCGGTGGTCGCTTCTCCCCGCACATAAATAGAACCAGAGTTGACCACATCGCCCCTGAATAGGGACACTCCAAACTGGCCAGCGCCGCCGCCGGCTTTTCCTTGAGCGTCAGTTACTGATCCGGAGACAAAGAAACTAACATTACTAGCCACATTAGCTGACTTATCACTGCCACCCGAGTGGATTAGGACTTGATTCGCACTTCCGTCCACAAGTATCGCATTCACAAAATTTGCAGATTCAACTCTAAAGTCTACAGATGCACCTTGTTCATTAAATACTGCTGCGCCGTCGCTTGAAAGATAAATGTCATAATCTGTAGCAGTATTTGAAGTGGCACCTACGCCCACATTTTCGGAAGCGCCATCTGCTGGATAAAGTATGCTACCCGCATCACCCCACTGTGCGCTAAGCCCTGATCCATCTGACGTGATGTTCCCGGAAATGTGGACATCGCCGCCGAAAACAGCTGTGCCCTTTGTCGAAGTGCCTCTAGATCCAACTGTTCCTGAGACGAAGAACGCCAAGTCTGTGGCATTTGCTGGATTGGGAGATGTCGCTCCGGTGCCGCTGCCTCCTGATAGGATGTAGACCTGATCCTCACTACCATCAACAAAGACACCAACGCGACTATTACTGTTGACAGTGAAGTCCCAGCCTTGACTGGATCCATCGAACACTTGATCGTATCTCGTGTTTAAGGAGCCCCACAGGTAGAACGTGTCGGAGCTTTGGTCCCAGTGGAGATACTTGCTCGACGTCTCTCCAAATACTTTAAAATCTACGCCGTGATTATCTTGACCTAAGATCAGTCTTCCATGCTCGTCGGAATCAGCATCCCACTGTAGACCGATCGCACTGGAATCTTCTCCGTAGAATGTCACATCCTGGCCGACGCCCGGAGTACTTACATACAGAGCCCCTGAAATGACAGTATCGCCACCAAAGACTACAGCTCCTTTCCTCGCTCCGTCTTTGTAACCGGTAGAGCCTGAGACGAAGAAGTTGACGTCCGTCGAGGTGGATTCGTCTGGACTGGTTGGCGCGCCGCCTGAAAGGATTAAGATCTGACCCGTTGTGAAGTCTATCTTATTTCCTGCCTCACCGATATGTCCAATTGACTGTGCAACTTGAAGTGAACCAGAGACACCCAAAGCTGTTCCATCAAAAGTGAGGTCAGCATCAGATGTCAAGGTATCAGAATCGGACCAATACGCTAACCTGGTTGCAGCGCCAGAACCGTCGACGACGCCGCCCCCGGTTGATGCTATTGATATCTGTCCATTGGATGCAGAAGTGACGGTTATGTTCGCCCCAGCTACTAGATAAGAAGTGCCACCTATCAGCTTCGTTAGAGATCCAGAGAGACCGAGCTCCGCCTTGAGTGAGCCAGAGACGAAAACTGAACCTGTAGCTGTGTGATATGTCGGTTGGAGAACTATGTCACCCTTACCGCTCGAAATGAAACTTGATGAGGCATTGTGATGCAGGGAAAGCCACTGTAAATTATCTGTTCCATCAGTAACTGCATCAGCATGAATAAAGTAAGTTGGATTGGGTTGATCCGGATGAGCATGATCTTTTGCAACATTAGCAAGATCTGTCAATATGAACTGCGTTCCAACATTCGCCCCTACACCTAAAAGCAATGCGTTATCACCGGCATGATGTCTCAGGCGAGCGACCAGTGTTCCAGCTTCGCGAAATCCGATATCACTCGCTCCACCACCGACGCCGTCTAGCGAAAATGTTTGGCCGGCAGTACCGTCACCTATACGAACACAATTATCAGCAGAAAGTAGTTTTATA
>Ga0114908_1000293_pt1 | contig 30635 bp, 29 predicted proteins | sample MalvireepMed_s17_FD_87292 | JGI IMG/M metagenome (GOLD analysis project Ga0114908, IMG submission 87292) | Marine viral communities from the Global Malaspina Expedition - Malaspina viral metaG DeepMed_s17 | ecosystem: Environmental > Aquatic > Marine > Oceanic | place: Mediterranean Sea... | reverse complement strand
GCTCACAATCCTCACAAACAAACTCGTAAATCATTCTTCTATATCGTCTCCATCTTCAGGTAAGGAGGGCCACTCTTTTTCTTTTTCACTCACCACAACTTCCCTCTGCTAAAGAGCAAGCCTGTCCATCTGCAACCCCTGTTTCAGAACCAACATTCATGTGCTTATCAATATTTTCCTGAGTGAGAGGGATAGCAGTTAAAGGCTCATTACCTTTTGAACCTGCGCGATATACAGTTAAGCCTTTAAGATATGGAGTGTATTCTAGAGCAGCATTACTAAACTCTTCCGCAGTAACCTCTTGGGGAAGATTAATAGTTTTACTTATACAGGAATCCACATACCTTTGAATAGTTGCTTGAACTTTAATGTGATCTTCTGGGGACACATCGTAGGCACCAACAAAGTTTTTTAAATCCTCTCCTTTTTCGTAGTATTCTCTAAACAAAGGATCAACTACCAACTGCTCTTTCCAAACATTTCCATCCCTGTATCTTCTAAGATACATAGCAGAAAAGATAGGTTCAAGACCAGAGGATACTCCCATAAGCATACTAATCGTTCCAGTAGGAGGGATGGTTAGCATAACAGCATTACGAATACCATAACGCTTAATAAGCATTCTAATCCTTGCAGGAAGGCTCTTTGCAAACTCTTCCTTCAGATACTTATCCCTATCAAACTTTGAGAACGGAGACTTATCTCTTGCTAAGTAAATACTCTGCTTGTAGGCTTCATCACGAATCGTAGCAAAGAGCCTCTCAAGAAACTCTAAACACTTTTCACTACCGTACTTAATCCCAAGCTTAATAAGCATATAATGCAAACCCATAACTCCTAGCCCAACTCTTCTTGATTCTTGTGCAACGGATCGGCAAGTATCTGTAGGGAAATGGTTTACTGTTAAAACATTATCTAAAAATCTAATCCCTGTGCGTACAGTTTTTGCTAATCGTTTCCAATCAACATCTAATCCGTTCTCTAACACCATGTTAGAGAGATTCACATTTCCCAAGCAACAGTTTCCATAAGAAGGAAGGGAAATTTCTCCACACGGATTAGTAGAATCCAGACTTTCAAAGTAAGAAACATTCGTGTATTTATTCGCCAGATCAATATTATAAATGCCAGGATCACCAGACTCTACAGAATTCTTCCAGATGATATCCCACAATTCTCGGGCTTTCATATCTTCCTGTCCTACCACAACGAAAGTATCTTCCCACCCTTCTTTGTAGAAATTATTAGCTCTGTCTAAGGCATCCGATTCATCCTGAGCAATTACTTGCACAACATCTTTATCATTCCTTACAAGGTTATACCGATGATACTCTTTGTTATTGAAAGTAAAGTACCAGTCCTCATCTAACTCAACCGCTTCCAAGAAACGGTCAGTAATTGCAACAGAGATATTAAAATTATTTAACTCTCCCTTATCCAACTTCACATGAAGGAAATCTAGAAGGTCTGGGTGAGTGACATTAAGAATGCCCATAAGAGCTGTTCTGCGATTCTTTCCTGCTCTTACATGGTCCCCAATCTCATTAATCATCTTCATAACAGAGATCGAACCTGGGGCAGAATTAGCAACACTACCAATATCATCTCCCTTTGGTCGGATCTTACTAAAATTAAATCCAATACCTCCACCAGCACAGGAGATTTTATACATATCCCTAATGGTCTTACCAATTGAGTCTACACTATCGTCTGGGATAATAACATAGCAGTTAAGGAGGTTGTGCCTGCCAGCATTTCTTCCTGCTCCAAAAATGATCCTACCTCCAGGGATGAAGTCCCCAGAAGAGATAGCGTCATAAAAAGATTTCTCAACCTTTTCCTTATCTGCATCTTTCTCTGCTGTGGCTGCTGTTCTAGCAACAACCTTCGCTCTCTCTGACCACTTAGTTTCCCCTGGGTATGCGTAGCGTTTCTCAAAAATTTCTTGTCCAAGACCAGTCAGTTGTGTAATTGCCATTTTTATCTCCTACTAAGTGTAGATGTTCCTTTGTGCTTCATAATAGAAATACGAGGCACAGAATCTAGCAGAGTTTTCAATTCTTTATTATGAGTTATTATGAAGATCGTTTTATCTTTCTTAATTTCTTGTAGCAGCTGGTACAGCCCAGCAATACCCTCTTTATCAATATTTTCCGCAACCTCATCGAAGAACAACAAATTAGAGTCTTCGCTATCCGTAAGGTGAAGAAGATCTTTCATAGCAAGCAAAATTGCCAGATTGATCTTCCTTTTTTCTCCCCCCGATAAGGATATATAATGAATAAAACCCCCATTTGTTGTAATTTTTTCGATTAATTCTTCATCAAATTCTATAAAGTACTTGTTATCAGTAAGATAGGACAAATAATAATTACTTTTTTCATTAAAGAATTGTAGTACATTTCTAATAACATATTTTATTAGACCCTTTTCAGAGAAAGCAGTTTCCCAGAAACGCATCACCTCGTACTGGTTTATGCTGTCTTTCTTTATTTCTTCCTCAATATAGATTTTATCCTGAACATCATCTATCATTTCCAAAAACAGAGCCTCTTTTTCACATAAATTCTTATATTCATTGAACTTAGACCAATCATCTGATGAAATCTTCAGACTACTCTTCTGTTCTCGTAATAGAGCTATTTCTATTTCCTTCTGGGCTATGTACTTTTCTAAATTAGTTAGCTCGCCTTCCCAATGCTCGATATCGTTTTCGGTGATTTCTTTCACCTTTATATTTCCACAACTTCCGCATCTGTCTGAATACTCTCCTGATCCTTTCGTTATTTTATAAACAAGGGGATCTTTCTCCTTTCCTATAGAAAAAAGGTCAGAAGAAATACTTTTAATACTCTCATCTATGTTTCTGTTCTTGTTTTCTGTGGCAATAATACTCTCTAAAGTTAGCCCAGAGAAATCTTCAGAATAGTTATACTCTTCTTTATCTTCATTAATTGATCTAATTTTATCTTCAAGTTCCTTTAAGCCAGAAGAGTGTTCTTTAATTAACGCTTCGCTAGTCTTAGCCTGCTGATTAAAATTAGATTTAAAATTTCTAATCTTATCCCTCATTGAGAAGACTTCATCTAGATTTAGAAAATTTCTAATGATTATCCGCTTATCGTCTGGGGAAGCGTCTAGAAAGCTAAAGTTGTTATGCTGTCCAAAGAACATGGACACCATTAATGTCTTGTAGCTTATTTTAAAGGTAGCATCAATCGTTTTTTGAGTCTCAATAACCCCTTCCTTGGTCAGAGCCTCTTTTCCTTTAAAAAACTCTAACTTGGTAGGCTTTTTAGATCTACGAATTACATAATCATCATTAAGTGTAATCTCTACAACACAATTTCTTTTAGATTTAAAATTAATTAAGGCATCCTCTGTGGACTTCCGAATTGTTTTGCCCGTAAGCCCCCAACAAACTGCTTCAATAATGGCACTTTTACCAGACCCATTAGATCCACCAGTATCAAGATTTTTACCCTTAATCAGAACTAAACCACTATAGGTATCAAGTTCTAGTTCTATATTTTTTATCGAGTAGAAATTTTGTATAGAAATTTTGTTAATTTTCATGCCTAAGTATCCTATACCCCTCCATAATGGATTCTTTGTCCAAAGAAGTTGTGTTATTATCTACATAATCCTCAATGATAACCTCATTTATACTAAAAAGATCCCTCTGAGTTTCATAGGAACTGATGGATTTGGGGTCATCAATCAAAGGCTTGAACTTTATATCCAGCCTCTCTATATTATATTTTTCAAGTAATTCAGAGGCTAGATTTGCCGTGTTAGCATCTGAAAGCTGATCTACTAAGACTCTCAGAAAAGTGAAATAAGAGTCGTCATTAATAAGTTTTTTATTGTCCTCAAGCTCTGAATAGCAGAGGACCAGATACCTCGGTCCCTGGGTGATAGGATGGTAAGTTATCTCTAGTTCTTCTTCGTCCTCTTTAATGATTGCGTAGTAGTTCTTTTTTCCTGATTCTGTGTAGTTCGTCGTATACGGTGTACCAAGAATAGTGATGTTTCCCTTTTCACTAAATCTATGAATATGCCCAAGGATAGCCCTACAGCGAAAAATGTTAGGATTAATATTAAAATCACAGATCCCAGCAGAATCCATACACCCATGATAACCGAAATGACCAAAAAGAAGATCATCTTTAGAGGCAGAGTGCAAAAGCTTTTCAATTTTTCTATCATCTTCATAATGCGGAGCATATACCCTGTTGCCAATCTTGGTTGTATGTACTATTATTTTTGTTAGATCACTACTGAATAGGCTAAGAGCAGCAATGCCATCATCTGCTTTTGTGCTGGAATCGTGATTACCTCTTAGCACATAAGTAGTTTTACCTCTATCCTCCAGTTCGGTGAAAAGATAGCGTACTCGGAGTAAGCATTCGGGCGAAGGTTTCCTTTTATCAATTACATCGCCCAACAATACTATATCGTCAGGATCTTCTTTGTCAACAATATTGAGAACAGTTTTTATCTGTTCCCTCACTAACTCTGTATCCGTATTATGGATATGAAGATCTCCTAAAACTAGAGTCTTCATGTACTATACTTCAAGATATTTTCTAACATCCGAAATGTTAATTGCTTTTCCATCTTCATATTTAACCTCAACTCCATCTCCAAAACTTTTTCCTACAATAGTTTCTATTGCAAACGGAATATCAAAATGGATATTAAACTTTTCCTTCATTAAAGGATAGTTTACCATCTGATTATATATAATATCACACGCATCTTTTATCTCATCATATGGAGCAATAAGTTCAATACTATCATGAACTGTGCTAACAATCTTGGACTTCATACCAAGAGTTTTAAACTCATTATAAATGCCAAGAAGAGAACATAATAAAATATCACTAGAAGAGCTTTGAATCGTAAAGTTAAGCCCTTGCCTATATGCCCGATTGACCACAGCACGATGCCGTGAATCAACATTAGGAAGATTCCTCCTGCGACCAAAAATAGTATAGGCATACTTATTAGTTTTAATAAATTCATTTACAAACTCCATGAACTCAAAAACGCCTGGGTAGACATTCTTGTAGTTATTAATGATTTTCTCTGCCCTCTTGAGAGGGATCGACATAGTTTCTGCTAAATTATAGGCACCTCCACCATAAACAATAAGGAAAGATACAGTTTTTGCAATCTGCCTCTCCTCCTTACTGATAACTTCCTTATCAAAAAGCAACCTAGCAGTATATGTGTGAAGATCCTTTCCCGAACAGAATGCTTGCTGCATCCTGCCTTCCCTGGCAATATGGGCAAGTACACGCAACTCCATAGCAGAATAGTCTACAGTTATAAAGGCATGATTGGGAGGAGCAACGAAAATACTTCTAATATTGTTCTCCGTCTCTCTAGGAAGAGTGTGAAAACTAACACCCATCTTTTGCCCTGCGGTATATGCAGCACAACTGAGTCTTCCCGTGGAAGTTCCATCAATCCTATAATCAACGAAAACTTTCTCCTTCTCATTGTACTCAACCGCAGCAGATGTACCATTTATATAAGTCTTAACTAATTTCTCTAATTTTCTAAGACCTAGCAATCCACTAATAAAGTCTCTAGCATCCTCCAACTCCTGAGTAGATTTATTCTCAAGTACGGACTTACTAATGTCCTTACTTTCATCTCTATATTGCCACTTCTTGCTCATCTCTTTATCAGCTCTGCATTAATTTGGTCCAACAAAAGTTTTAAAGTAGGTGCAGACACGGAAGGCTTACCTTTTGGTGTCATGTCTGGGGGGTATAGTGCAAAACCCTTTTCATCCGTATACAAGATATCAATAAGATCAGTATTGCTGGATAGGTTTTGAGTATTAGATACCTGCTTGTATTCATACAGGCTGTCGGTAACATCTATGTTTGTATCTTTTAGTTGCTTTCCCACAACCGATAACTGTTTCATATCTACATCCAAACCTTCAAATTCCATCTCAGCAAATACAGGAAGAACAGGAGAAATAATCTGCTCAAGAAGTTTTGTATTACCTAACCCTCCCAACTTCTCCATAATTAAATGATAAAGCTTCAGAGTAAAGTAACTATCCGCTGCATTCCCTTCGTAGCAATCAGACAAAGGCATCTCAGCCCAGTTATAAGTTTTAGGATTAAGGATGGTAAGCATTACAGATTCTCCAACTCATCAGAAAAATAAAGTTTAACTAAATCCATCAAGCCTTTAGGTGTATTCTCATTTAGGATATGATGAAGGATTTTTGTATCCCAAATGTTACTAGGATAAATTCCATAGTTAATTAGGAACTTCAGATCAAACTTAGCATTATGAAAGATTTTCCTACTTTTCTCATTTTCTAAAATCTTTCTAATGCTAAACCACAAGGCAGCTTTCTGATCTGGTTCTGTAAAAGGGGTATCTTTATGCTCACAAGGTACAACCCAATTACCCTCATCAGTAGAGAAGGCTATGGTCATAATCTTATCTCTTCTAAAATCAAGACCAGTAGTTTCAATATCACAAGCAACAGGTTCAGTAATACTACTTAATTTGTTGGCGAGATCTCTAAGCTTTTCTTTAGTATCTACAACATTGTAGGTAAACTTATTCTCACAGGTCTTGTGTTGGATATACTTCTCGTAAGCATTCCGAATATCTGTCTCAAAGAGATATCTATTTTTAGGCTCTTGAAGAACAGAAAAGGGATGAAAGATAGGAACTACAACTACCTCATGCCCCTTTTCCGTCTCAAAGGTATACGACCTTCCTCGCTTATTAGTTATACCGCTTTTCTTAATAAGCATCTTCATAGCCAAGTTACCACAAGGGAAAACTAACTTAGGCTGAATCTTATCAAGCGTATCCTCTAAGTGCTGCCTGCAAATTTTCATATTCGCTGGGGACATATCTAATTCTCTAACTGAAGGACACTTTACAGAGGCAGCAGTTTCAAACTCACCTTTAGCACATTCTTTAATAAGATCATACTCTTGGTTGGAGAATGCTTTTGTATCTCCAAACTTATGGGTAAGGGAATCTGAAAGAAAAAGTACATCGCATTGAGCCTTTTTCTCGTAATCCATGACTGCGTGAACAGGTTTAGATTTGTTCAGAATACTACAGCCATTACATAAATCATTGTCTCCACAAGACTTATGCTCAGAATAAAGATCTTCTAGGGTACTCATCTTACTATTATAAGCCATGAGCAATAAAAATTACATAGATAATAAAAGATTTGAAGAATTGATATCGCTGTACAAACAAAACCCTCGGGAACATGAGGATGAGTTAGTAGGAATGTTTGATATATTAATCACTAACATACTTACATCATTTAATTTCAAGGTTGATATGGAAGACGCTAAACAAGACTGCTATGTGCTTATCCTAAAAACTTTGAAGAATTTTAATCCCGAAAATGGTAGTGCGTTTAATTATTTTACCACAGTTATTGTAAACAATTTAAAACTGATTTACAGTAAGAACAAGAAGTACACGGAAAAGATTAACGACTATATAGAAAACCAAAAACTAAAGTCCTAGTTTCCTGTAGATCGAAGGAAGGTAATCTTCACTAATATCATCTTGGTCCCCAAGCTTAATAAGGTGGGGAATCTTAGTGGTAGAAAAAATCACAAAGGAATGAGGCATATAAAAACTGTTTATAATGTAAACAGGCTCTCCTCTATCACTCTCTCCGTACCTCTCCTTAAGTTTGGAGATGAGGGTGTCGCTGGGACTATCCCACAGGGAGGTGAATAAAAGCTTACATCTCTCTTGGGTTCTCTTTTGTTGTTTGAGAACCTTGTTAAGCTCATTCTCTTTGGAAAGAAACTTAAGTTGGTGCTTCATTCAATAATTTCTACGGAAGAAGAGGTGTCTGCGGATTCAGTAACTTCCTCGGAAGCTTCCTCAGACTCTTTAAGAATCTCAGGGTGTTCTTCTGCATACTTCTCCATCTCTTCCATGAGTTTATTCTGCATGGCCTCAATACCATTCAAGAAGATTGCACGAAAGAAATCATCATCGCTGATCTCCGCAGGCTGTACAACATTCTTGAAGTTTTGAAACGCAAGCGTCTCTTCTTTATTTAGTTTAACTTGAAATTTCATTCTTTCTCTCTTTCTGTCCTGGGCCTTAATTGTCCAGTTCTTTAGGTTAAATGCTTGTCCGTCCATGTTGTCTATAATAGGGCTAAGGGAAAAAAATATGAAGGATATTTACGATTTATCTCCGTTGGATAAAAAGAAGCGCATCAACAGCCGCAGTAAGGGTTCTGGGTTTGAGCGTCAGGTTGCTAAGATTTTAAATGAGACTTTTGATACAAAAGAGTTTAGTAGAACTCCAGGGTCTGGTGCTTATGCTACTACTCATTCATTACCTAAACATTTAAAAATATATGGAGATCTAATTACTCCAGAGAAATTTAGATACTGTATAGAATGTAAAAAAGGATACAACAAACTTAGTATTAATAGTTTATATGATTATAGCAGCGATTTCTGGAAATTCTATGAACAATGTGAAAAAGATTCTAAAAAGGCTGAAAAAGAACCACTTCTAATCTTTAAACAGGACAGAAAGCCTGCACTAGCAATGACAACAGCCAACAACTTTTCACATACACTTAAAAGTATTCAACTTGATAGAGAAAAAGATGGATACATAACTAAACATAAAATATATTTACTAGAGGATATTTTAGAAGATATGAGATCTTGTTGGTTTAGCTGAGTTTATTAAAAACCATCTCCATCAATTTCATATGAGAGTTTAAATAGTCTTCAAAATTAGTGGACTCTTTTTTAGACTTAGCTGTTTTGGGAATATCCTCTCCTGCTCCTTTACCAGCAGCAACTACATCTGTGTTTTCTCCTTTAGCATCTTCGATAGAAAAAGTAAACAAGGCATCTCCATCTCTACGAGAAATAGTATAAGTGCTTCCACTTTTTGTCATAACATTTATAGAAGGCTTTCCGTTTTGGGTAGTAAGCCCAGACATAGCTGATTGTATTTCTTGATTATTAGCAAAGGAGGATTGTCTATCAGTAGCCATTACTCTTTTGACTTTCCAAACTTCTTTTTCTGAACCTCCTACTACACTTATTCTGTGGGCAACCCAAGCCTTAGTGTCCTCATCAGTTACCTCACCATCATTAGTCAGAGAAGAAATGATTTGTCTTTCTCTTTTTGCTTTCAGTTTTTTTAATATTCCCTTATCACCCGCTTTGGCTTTCTTCTTACGCTCTTTAAGTTTTTCTAGCCTTTTAGCAAGTTCGGCTGCTTTTTTATCACCCTTTTCCGTTTTCAAATCTATTTGTTCAGCTCTTCGTTTTTTTACTCTATTTATTTCTACATCTGACAAGGTATCAATTGCAAGATCGCGTTCTTTTATTTGGTCAGGAGAGAGTTTGGCGGGATCCCCAAAAAGTTCAGTAACAATCGGCGTTCCTGGGTGATCTTTAATCCTTTGCTGATAAGCTTGGGCTGCTTCAATCGAATGACCTGCATCAACAGCCCTTTGTTGTGCTTTCACAACAAAAGCATAATCTTCACTATCTTCTGGGTGCTTACCAGAAACAATCTCAGATTGTTTATCGTGACCACTCTCTCCAACTTTCTGTCTAGAAGATTCATCTGTAAGCATTTTCATTTCAATAGCTACAACAATCTCTCCAGTCTTTTCATTCTCTCTAATAAGAGCATCCTCTCCAAATCTTTTCTCAAGATTAGCTGTAAGAAGATTTCCCTGTTCTTCGCTTAGATCTTTAAAAGATAATTGGATATCATCTTTTCTACCTAATAAAGTAGAATCCGTCTGTCCTGAAGCCTTAGCACTACTGGGCCTAACTCCAAGTAAATTATAAACATCAGTATTCCATTCCGCGTTTACAGCAGTAAGTAAAACGAGTCCCATTCCACTTTTAGCACTCCACTTGGAAATTCTATCACAATCTTCAGAAGATAAACCTTTATCATCGCAAATCTTAGTAGTAGCTTGCTGCATTCTTTCAGCATCTTCTGCTCCTTCTTGAGATGTAAGCAAATCATTAATCTGCCGATGAAAGATTCCATCAATATTATCAATTATACTTTTCCCAGTTTTTTCGTCAAGTTTACTAGCGTCTTCATACGCAGCAAAAGCTAAATCAAGTTCTCTCTTTGCACACGCATCATCCCCCTTTTTTCTACATTCGGCTGCGTTACTAATGTGAAGACCTATTACAACATACTTTTCTACTATTACACCCCTGTTAGCTGTATCGGCCCCACCAGAATCAAGTTTAGGCATATCTTTTATAAGAGGAAGATGTTTGTCAGAATCAACTTCAGCGTTATTTCGCTTTTCAATTTCTTCATTTACATTAGCAGCCATAGCTAAATACAGATCATCTTCTCTCGATCTATTACCAGCAACCTTATATCTTATAAAAATCCAGTCTTCTACTTCATTACCATCCTCATCTGTTGATTCCGCTTTAAATAAAACACCGTGCGTAGAGGTCTTTACTCTCCCAGATAAATCTCTTAGGTCTTCATCAGACATCTCCGCTGGTTTTTGGGAAGCATTAAATAAGTTAGCACCATTCTCATAAATTTTCTGTCTAGTCTCAGGATCTATATGATCTGATAATACCGATTGGTCAGAAATTGTTGTTGGAGATCTGTCTTTTTCTGGGTCGTACCCAGGATAAACTTTTCGGACTCTTTCAGTACGAGCAGCGGAATCTTCTCCTTCTCGTATTTTAAAAAAATCATCCTGTATAATTTCAAGGTTATCTGCTGTTGCCGCTGTACTTTGTTCTGCTGCGTCTTCGGGAGTAAGAACCCCTTCACCATCTTTCCCCCCTTCTTTAAAATAATTAATTATTTTATTTTGGGTCATCTCATCATGTTCCTCAAAAGAAGACTTCGCTGCACTAGGTCTACCTGCAAAGGGTCCACCTATGGCAATTACTTTCCCTACGCCTGCTTGCCCGTTGGCATCTGTCTTAATAGCTTGCCTATAGAAAAATAATGCGCTACCTTTTATGTAGTGCGGCTCTCTTGTGGCAGCGTCAGCAGGTTGTGCAGCAGCAAAAGCTGCTAATGCCTTCTGTTTAGCCTCTTCGTCAGACACTTCTTTATCAGATTTCTTCTTATCTTCCGCTTCAGTAATACCTATTCTAAGCTCTCGCTTCTTAAGTTTATTGTAACTATCTAATAGTTCTTGGAAATAATTCATTTTATATTATAGAGGAAAAGAAAAAAGCCCAACCCAGAGAGTATCCAGGCTGGGCAAAGAATCATAAAAGTAATTTTATAAACAGTTTTATGCTAAGTTATAATCGGATACCTGCATAAAGTCGTAGCGGAAAGTTACTTCAACAGTATTAAATTCGTTTGTAGAATAGTTAAGTTCAGCAGATTTCCAAGACTTGGGGTACACACCATAGAGTTCCATAGTAGTATGCGGCTTAAGTTTATTATCTAGTTGTATAATATCTACTTTCTTAAGTTTAAATTGTCCATTACGCCCACCATCAAGAGTCTTCGTCATTTCCCCAGTAAGAGGGTCATAAATCTGAGTAAACCATTTCCATAAATTTAAACCTGATTTAGTAGCAAAAAGATTATCAAAGGTTACAGTTAGTTCTTCAGGAGCGGGCTTGCCAGGATAGAAGACACGATCATTTACACGATGTACTTCAATATCTTCAACAGTAAACCCTACTTGGCTAACTTGCTTTGCTGCTAGAGTTAAATCTTGTGGAAATTGGATTTCTCCGACTCCAAACTGATCTAAACCTAGAAAATGAATCTCCCATTGATAAGCCCTGACTGAATCAAGACCTTCGGAAATTCTAGGAAGTTCCTGTCCTGGGGTAAAGGAAAGGTAATCGTCCTTGTATTTTGGATTAGTTGGCATTTATAGTATCTCCTTTATAGTTAGCCTAGTTTAGCTGACTGGTTAGTAAGGTTAATTTCAAAGATTAGAATCTCTGCGGTCTTGGTTGGCTTGATAAGAACCTTACACCAGAGTTCGTTTCTATCAATACGGACTGAAGTATTTGTGGTTTCATCACAAACTACTCTGAATTCCGTAATTCCTCTTCTTTGTTTGATATCATCCATCATAGGATTAATTAGAGTTTCAATTCTTTGCCAAGTGATAGGATCATTTGGTTCAAATACAAAGGCTGTAGTTGAAGCAAGAATTTGTTTTCTAATAAGAATCATCATTCTTCTAATATTTACTCTATCAAGAGCACTAGCATCTCTTTGTGAAGTTCTTTGACCAAAGATTGTAATTCCTTGTTGAGGGAAATTAACAATAGGATTAATTACATTTCCTCCACTATACATGGAATCTCTATCACCCTGGTTCAGTTTGACTTCCACCTCACTTGGCTTACTAAGCTTTCCTCTTACAAAACCTGCTGGAGCGAACCATGTTTCTGCACTATTATCAGTAAATGCCATTTGTCTTGCAGCAAAGATAGCGGGATCATAGAAGCGATCCTTACCATCAAAAACGCTAAAGACTTTAACATGAGGCCAGTAAATAGCAGCATAAGAACTGTTTAAAGAGGCAGTCCTACTTTCGGAACCTCCATTAGACCAATCAATAGCGTCTTGGGCAGTCCCTACACCTTCTGGAGGGGAAACAAGAGCTAAGAAGTTTTGTGTACTCTCTGCTAAGGTTACAAGATTATCTTGAACAGTCTGATCGTATACCCCAGGAACCATTGCAACTGAAATATTAAGAGCATCATCATCTAATGCTTGCATCCCAGTTTTTGGGTCAAGGTTTGCGAGGCCGACTAAAGCAGTATTATTCTCTGAATCGGATCCTGTTCCATCAGTACCTCCAGCTAAACTAACACTTCCTTCAACAGGTTTAATAAATCTAGCTCCATCAACACTAATGGCAAGCCCATCCCCTCCTTGAGTTCCACTTAGATCAATAACACCCATAGAGGAAAGATAGCTATCGAATGCGGTCAACTTAGTATTAGTAAAATCAGAAGAACCCGCTCCAGAAACGAGATTCCCTTTAATGATATCTGAGGTTAGGTTAGTTTCTCCAGTATTAATAACATCTTCAATATAGGTTCCATTTCCATCAAGGAAAGAGGTTTTAAAAGTTTCTTTAGCTACTCCTTCATCGTTTACAGTAATAAGAGTATTAGCTCCACCTAGATTTTCAACCTCAACTGAGTTTCCTCTTACACTTCCATCTGCAAGAGTTGAGAGATTATACCCAGTCCCTGGGTGTATAGTTTCAGCTAAATAACCAATCCCACTAGCTACCTTGTTGTAGAAGGTCGATCCGTAAATTGTTAAAGAAGAAGCCAGCGAGGTGACCGCTCCAGCACCAGCAACTAAACCATCACCACTTGTAGCCAGAAGAACATAGGTTCCTGTAGTGTATGTTGGTTCATTATACGCTGATACAGAAATAGAAGCTCCTGATCCTGCAAAGGATCCTACAATAAAATGAGCAGTTCCATTAGAGGCAACAGTAACTCCAACCTTATCAGAGTCTAATGCTCCACCTATAATCTTTTTCAAAGCAGTTGCTTGTCCAGAAGCCCCCATCGCAGCGGGTACAGTCCCAACTGGAACAGCAAAGCTTTTTGGGTTTGTTACTGTATATTGCTCCGTACCAGTATTATTTTTAACAGAAATCTTAAAGTAAAGACTCCCAGAGCCTGTAACTCCACCACTAACATTGGAAACCTCCATAGCAGGGCAGGAGCCAAGGGGAACCTGAGCAGATGCGTCATTAGCAGATGCATCCACAGCAGCTCTAAGGAAATATACTTGGTTAGTTGTTTCTAAAACTTCAATAGCACCTTCTAGACCTTGACCAGTAATATTTTCAGAAGGTCTTCCAAAGGTATTTACTAGATTTTCAGGAGAAGTAATGAGAGTAGCTGTGTTAGTTTTTCCTTTTGTAGCAAAACCTACAATACCAACAACAGAAGAGTTTACTGTTGGAGCATATTCGGAAATATCTTTTTCCAGAACATAAATACCTGGGCTTACAAAATTTGGCATTAGTTTATCCTATTAGTTGTAATTAGAAATCCGAATTCTTCTTCGGCGGTTGAGGGTTTTCATTTGTTCAGAAACACTTTGTTCTGGAACTACAACGAAATCTCTTGGTTTAAGGTAACGATACTCTGATCCTTTGGGAGTAAGAAGGAGGACTTGGATACCTTGGATTCCATCGTTTTTTATTAGTTTCATATGAACCTCTCTAAATATTATCTATCCTATATTTTTACTATTTTTGGATTATTTTTGTAAAAAAACATGATTAATTAGAAATAATATGAATTTCTGTGTTAAATGTTTCAATTTTTCCAGTTGATGTTAGAATAAACTTAGGAGAAGGGATATAAGTTTCAACAGAAATAGTTATTCCTTTTCTTAAAATTCTATCCTCTCGATCTCCTGTTCTTAGAAGAGAATTATCAGTCTCTTCTGTAAGAAAAGCTTGAGTAAACTCATTAAAGGAAGTTTTTACTCTCCTACTTGGATTAAATTCAGATCTAATTTGTTCAATTATTTGATCCATATTAGATTTATACTTAGTCCATATATTAATATTATAAATAATATCAACAGATCTAGGAGCTAAACTAACAACTCGCACAGCCCTTTGTTTCTCAGTATCAAATGCCTTTTCTTGAACAAGAAGAGCACTATACTTTATTCTGTTTTCATTACTCTGTGTTGTAGTTTGACTTACAGAGATTACGGGTAAAATGATATTACTTTCTTGTTTAAGTTTAGCTATAGTTCTCTCAGGATTTGAGTGCATACACTTAATTCCTACAATTTCATTATCTGAATTAATATAATTAAAATTACCAAAAATCCCTAATACTACTTTTAAAGTTTCTCTATAAATATCACTAATTTTACTCTGCTTTGTTGTAGCTTTCTGAATAAATTTTCTAGCAGATAAGAAAGCCCAATCACTTTTCTTAATAGCAATATCAGAAATTGTTTGAGTTCCTGCTAATTCTATACTACTTACAAAACTCATGTTATCTCTCCAAGTAAGGATCTATGTTATCTGTAGTATCCATAAGGGGTTCATTTTGAATATCATCTGAGTCCCGAAGGAGCCTAGCAGAGCAGATTAAGTGGTAAACACCATACGACTCAAAGCTGTCCTCCTGCACTTGAAATATTTCATATTTCTGGTTCTGGAAGTGGGGTTTGAGTATGTCCCCAGGGATTACCTGCCTGCCAATCACTCGTTCAATGTAGCTCTTATTAAAAGTAAATAATTGGTCGTTGGTAAGTTCTATGCCAAACTCTGTTAGATTCTCTTCCAGCACCTTTGGTTCATAGTGTGCGTAGACTACCAAAGGAGTAGTTGCAATAGGCTTATTTCTAGACTCCATATAAACTTCATCAAACTCTTCACTCTGATAGTACTTATAAAAGTGCAATTTTGATCCAGACAATTTAATTAACTCATCATCAACTAGATTAAACAATCCAATGTCTGGATTATTAGGATCAAAGAGATTAAGTTCGCTATCCGAAAGATCATCTGTATTCGGAAGAGGTGGAACCTGTGTAGTAATCTTGAAGTTTTTTTTATTCATCTATTAGAACATTGTGAAGGCAGGCAATTCTTCAATCTCAGAGATAAGTTCCTCAATTAAGGCATCTTTTTCTCTAGTAGCCTCCTCAATTAGTTGCTGTCCGTTTAGTGATGCTCCTCCTCCTGGGGAGGGGAGATTAGCATACTTTCCTCTTATTTGACCTAGGACTGATTTAGCACAAGCAAGGGCAAACCTTTGAATCCAGTTTCTATATGCAGGATGAATAGTATTCGAATCAATAGCCCTATATTCTAAAATAACAGGGTCAGGAGTTAGGACAGGGGAAGGGTATATTTGTAGGAATTTACCATTGATAACATCCCAAGATCCATCCATTCCTAGAACCTTTCTAATCATTTCTAGATTCTGTTGAAGTAAGTAGAAGTCTCCAACAGCAAACTCACCAAAAAGGAAGTTGTCCTGAAAGTATTTAATAAAGAAATCATGCTCCAGAGTCCCTGCTTGGTGCTGAACTGCCAAAAGACTCTTCTTATACACAACATATTCTAAGTTATCTAGGATATACTGAGGGAGTTCGTAAAGATTCGTACCAGCAGACGCATCAAAAGTAGCAAACTGCTTGGTCCATAATGGAGCATGATAACTCATTTTGGTGGTTGCTTCATCAATACAAGTCTTTAGCTGGAAAGAAGTTAACTCAACACGCACTATAGGGTGTCCTAATTGAGCTAAAACATAGCTTTGAATTATTTCTTCAAAATCGCTAAACTCTACTAAATCTGCTAAGGTTCCAGTATTAAGTTTAGATGAATCTATCTGGCCCTTGGGGGTCTGCTCTTCTAGTCTTTGACCAAAAGGCTTATCTAAGTCTGCGAAAGAATTTCCAAATGCGCTAACTTTTGGTTTAGGTGCTGGCATCTAAGGTTTCCTCTGTTGTTTTTATTTTTGTTACCTGTCTATTTTCTTTTATAACAGGTGCTTGTTTTTTCTTAGGTGAAATAAGGACTAAATGAGGATTATCAATTTGTTTTATGGTTTTAATTGTCTGATTAGGAGATATTTCAATAATTCTGCCGTCCCCAAATATTAACATTTTAAACCTACATTTACTTCTATAGGTATACATTTATGCCTCACTAATATATAGCTAAAAAGAGAAAGGGCTAGAAGCTTTTTTTGCTTCTAGCCCCTTATTTACTTATTCCTACTTAATTACTATCAGCCAGGAACCGTAGCAGTGTTCAAGCCGAACGGCTGGAACAAGAAGTTGGAAATTGGACCAACGATTCTAATTATACGGTAGAAACGAGACTCAGGAGTAATAGCAGCCTTACCGTAACGGGTAAGAATACCTTTTCTCGGCTGGAATGTATCAGGATCTACAATGGTAGGAAGTTGCTGTAACGGAATATAGGGAGCGTACACATAACCTGCGTCCATAGCGTTCGCACCTTTATAACCCATAAGGATTTCGTCTTCAGGATAAAGAGGATCAATATAGAGATCATACTTACCTGCAAACTTACCTTTGTACTCAATGTTCCCACCCATATTGGAGGGTCCATCACTACTAGCAATACCACCTTCAAGCTTCGCAGCAGACTCAAGAAGAGAAGCAACGATAGGCGCACAAACAAGCCAAGTACCTGGGCCACGCATAGTGGTCTTATAGATATCTTGAGAAGCAAGGTTGATTGCCGCAAGAAGGTTAGCGTAGACATGGCCTACATGCTGGGCTCCTCCAAAAAGAGCACTAGAAGTAAAATCAACTAGGAACACATTACGATCACCGCCAGCAGGGTTGGTAGCACTAGTAAACTCGTACTGCCAATCAGCGGGGATCATACCATCACCATCCGTGGGGAAGTTATTGGAACCACCTGAATCAAGCATGGTGCGATTGAAACCACCAAAGGTTCCCGTAACATCATAAGCAATCATACGAAGGTCTTCAATAAGTTCACGGTCAATCTCTAGTTGAAGTTCTTTTCCAAGAAGATCAGTAAGCTCACGCTCAAGATCCATGTTATGGTATGCACGGAGGTCTTGGGCAGCTTCTAGAGTCCAGAGTGCTCGCATTTTACGAGTTCTAGCCACGACAGGCTGTTGCTCGATATGGAAGTTAATCTCTGGAATACCAGTACCAGTAAGGTTTTCACCAGCAGAAACATTTACACCCCAAATCTTCGTACTATCAGGGAAGGCAGCAATCTGACCACCAAAAGTGGTAGAAGGCGCACCAGAACCAGTCGTAAGAATGCCACTGGTATCAGGTGCCGCAGGATCGCCGGATCCGAGTGACGCGATGCCACTGACATCAAGATCAATATTAGCAGCGTTAAATACGCCACTAGTGACGAATCCTCTGTAAGTAAGCTGATACTTACTGTAGATGGACTGCTCAGTTCCACCATAGTCACGACTATGACCGAGATAGAAAATTTGGCTTACAGGGCCTTGCATAGGCTGGACACCGCAAATGTTATTTGCGATTAGTTTCGGGTAAACCCGACGAACAAGGGGGAAAGCAAACTTCTGGAAAGCACCAAGTTTACCTACAGTAGTAGGAGCACCAGCCTCGTCTAAACGCTCGGCTATGATGGTCTTTGCTTGGTTTTCTAGCAGTTGTGCTGTTACCCTTTTAGTATAATCTTCCTTGATTCCATCAAGGACGGGCTCCCACTTTTCAACGAGAGCATTATCAACTGTATACATTAATTTCTCCTTTTAATTAATTAAATGGCATGTATTTCATAATGTCCTCAGAAAGAAATTCGTTCTCGGAAATTCTCCTGGGTTCATCATTGTTTTCTGAAATTACAACTGCTTTTTCAGAAGACTTAAATGGCTTTTCTTTAGCCTCTTCAAGGTACTCTACTTTCCCTTGAAGTTTTCTTTCAGTCTCTTCTAGATTATCAATCTTACCAGACAGGGCATAGATTGTAGTTTCTAGATTAGAGTTCTCAGTTAGAGCAGCTTTAAGTTCCTCAGTAAGAACATCAACTTCTTCTTCAAGCTGAACATTCTCACCAGAAATCTTACCTACTGCACTATCTTCATCATTAGAACCAAGTTCAATTGCCATAAGGGTTTTAATAGACTCAAAAAGTTTAGCATTTTTATATGTATCATTTTCAAGTTCTAGTTCCTTCATAGCATGGTCTTTAACCTCGTCAACTCTTAGACGAAGAAAACCCTGAACCTTGGCTTCTAGTTCTTTAACCTTTTCCTCAACCTGTTCGGAGATAACAGAGTCTACAAGTTCAGCGATCTGGCTTACTGTTGCTTCCGTTAATCCTTCAGGAAGAAGTTCGGTAATGTTATCGAATTTATTGGTCATAAGGTACTCCTAATTCTATAGTTATGTATAGGGTGTTTGTATACTTAACTTATTTTTTATTTTTTTTGTAAGATTATACTAACCTTTTCTTCTCCAAGTAGCTGCTTTTTGAATTCTGGGGTTAAGATCCCCCTCTTTTTCATCTGCTTTATCTTTTTCATCTGCATCAGCGGCAGCCTTCGCAGCCTTCGCATCCTTGTCTTTTCTTGCTTTTAGCCTTTTGGCTGCTCTTTCTAATTGTTCAGGGGTAGGCTCATTGAACCTTCCTTTATCCTTAACATCTATAATGGGATCATCACGGTGAGATCTACTCATCTCTCTTACTTTTTTAATGAAAAGGTTAGTAAAAGTTTCTCTTACCTTGTAAGTACCTTCTTCAGAAGATCTCTTAGTCTGAGGTTTCAGTGCGTCTTTATTGGACGCTTTACTAGCTTCTAACTCTCTTTTTCTTGTGGCGATAGCAGCCTGTCTAATCAATTCTTGCCTTTGGGCTGGGGTCTGTGCTTCCTCTGTTCGGGTAACCCCACTCTTTTTCTTTTGCGAAGCGAGATGTGCTTTCATAGCTGCTTGGGTTGCTTTTTGGTCTTTCTTATTCTTATCGTCTTGTTCTTGTTTCCAAGCTCTATGGGCTTCCCTAGGTGATTCCTTTTTCTCATTAATCTTATTCTTAAGAAGAGTTAAGAAAACTTTTTCCTTGACAGCTTTATCCATAGTCTCTTCAACAATCGCTTTCGCCTCAGTTGATTCACACATAGATGGGTAAGCCCCCCTGGTAGAAGGATCGGCAACAAGATCAAAAGTAATAAGCTTAAAGTCTTCATTGACGACTTTGGTTCCATTTTCTCCTTCTGATAAAGTTCCCATTCCTCTTGAAGAAATCCCAATACTAACTCCTCCTCTAATAAGGGCTTGAGCAGTTAGGCCAGCAGGAGTATTAAGAAGTTCTGCCTCGCCAACCATTTCATTACCCTTCATATTTAGATTCGTAATAAGATGAGAAACATTAGAAAGCTTTACCGAATCATTGGTAGGGTGATCTAGTTCCCCCATAAGCCTTCTTCCTTTAATATTTTCAGTAAGCTTGGTCATTTCTCTAGTAAGAAGTAAACCAGGGTACACTCTCTTATTGTTATTCGCTTCGTCTGCTCTTTGGAATATTCCACGAATCTTCATTGTACCTTTAGATTTAGACTCTTCTAGAATATGAATTTTATCTAAAATTTGAACATCAGTCAGCAACATTTGTTTTTTCCTCTTTTTTTCCTTCAGATCCAGTAGTGTATTTTTGAGTTAGTCTCTTAGACTTAGCCTTTCCATGCCTGAGAAGGGTTCTTACAGCATGAGCTTTAATACTATCCCATTTAGCAGAAGGAGTTGCAGCTCCAGGGGTAAACCCTTTTGCAATCTTTTGATTTCCTCCCGCAGTACTTTTCTTTCCCCACTTAGGCTTGCTAATTACATAAAGCCTACCAGCACCTTCTGTTGAGAAAATTTGTCCGTAGCTTCCTTGAGATAAAGCATCTTTAATAGATTTATAAACCTTTACTCTACCTTTTCTAGACTTGACCACTTTAGAAGCAGTCTTTGGGGTAGTTACTTTGGCAGAAGCTTCAGAAAGGATTTGTAAAATATCAACTAAATTCATTTTCTTCTTTCAGCTTTTCTTTTACTTAATCTTTCCCTTAAAATATCTTCTACCTTTAAATTTTTCTTCTTCATAATCTTGGCCTTCCAGCCCTTTTTATGATTAATTTTTTTTAAACTAACATCAACCTTTTCAGGGTCCATATATCCCTTAATTTTATGAAGTACATCATGAGGAGTACCAACCAAAGCAGAGGCTTGCTTAGTACTTAACATTCCTACAGAGGTATTTTCTTTAATAAGAGAAAATAGCTCTGTAGCCTCAATAACTAGTTTATTAAAGCGGCTAATAAGATCTGAAAGTTCGGGTGTTTCTTTTTCTTCTACTTCAGAAACAGGATCTTCGATTTGATCTTCTAGTACGGGAGTATACTTATGTGCTTTTCCTTCCGTAATAGCCTGAATAAAGCTATCAGGAACTGTAATACCCCTAATATCTTTTTGATTCTCTTCTGGAGCTACAGAAGAAATAAGGGATTTACCGTCTTTAATCTGGTCAATCTCTTCTAATAAAAGCTTTTCAGCAAATGATCCAATTGTGTTCACGGCAAATTCCCCTTATTTAATTCAGTCTTCGTCTTCTTCAGACGCTTCTTCTTCTTCTTCGATAACCTCGAAAGCTTCGTCAATGACATCAAAAACTTTGCTAAGATGCTCACGAAGGACATCATCAGAAAGTTCTTCCTCAAGAGTTGATTCACAAACAGGGCAACTGTGAGTTGCGACCTCTTCAGCTTCTTCTACAACAGAAGACTCTTCTTCAAATACTTCAGGTGCTGCTTCTTCTACAGCAGGCTTAACGCCCACTTGATTCCAAGCAGCGGACTCAAAGAGATTATCAAGAAATTCCTTTTCAACCTTAATATGATCCATATTAATTTCCTTTTTATATAAAAGTGGAGATATTTTATCTCTATACATATCTAGTTATAAGCTAAAAACAAGTAAATTATTTTTATTTTTTGTTTTTAACTATTTACAATCACATCATCAGATCCAGTCGCAGCAGTATCACCACAACTTATAGAATCTGTTGCTCTATGAACAAAGGATCCTTCTATTTTAACCTTTGAACTGCCCGTACTTGCTGCCCTTATTGGATGAACATCCTCTCCTGAAATTAAAGTATGAGATGGATAGCTATCTCCAATCCTTACGGGAGATTGTCCATTAATTTTTGTTTTTATAGCAGTAGACGAAGGTTTAGTTATAGGAGAAAAAGTTCCTCCATGTCCTAAATCACTATCCGTCAATGCTCTCACTATTCCTGGCATATTATCTTCCTGTTGGTGGGGGGATTACTGTTGCTGTAATTTCTGGTCCAATCTTTGTAGTTATTGATGAGTTAATTGGGACATTAGTTAGAGAAACTTCATACTTATCTAAGATTGCATCTAAGATATCCTTCTTTGCAGTATTAAATAGATTAAAATATAAAGTATTATCTAGTCTGGAGAACACATCTTTATGCGTAAAATCTTTATCTACAAGTTCAAAATTATTAACAAGTCCACTTACAACTAAATTAAAAGTTCTAACACCAAACTCATCTCTTGTTGTGGGCTTAGTACCTCCGTAGTTTGTAGAATTCGCAAGTAAGTTAGAACTAGAATTAAAACTAAACTCCACCGCTTGAGAATTATTATTTCCATGAATATCAGTACTATTTCCTATATTTTGAGAAAAATTAAATTTCAAAGGAGTGGATAGCCCAGGGCTAAAAGATCCTTTATCTAGAGAAGGAGTTATTACTAATTTTCTTTTATTAATCAGCGTATTATCCTCTTCGTTAACCACTAGCTGTGAATACCCTACAAACGGTATACGATCAATCCTATCAGATGTAATAATAAATAAGTATATAGGAATACTTGTTGAAAGAGAAGTCTCGCCTTTTACTGTAGAGAAGGCAGCTAAGGATGGAGTTTTGTACTCAAGAGTAACTTTTGTAGAAGAATTATCAAAATAACCAGTTACTGGGTCTTGATTACTTATATAAAAAACCTGATAAGGAGAAGATCTGTACTTAATAAACTCATTAAATACAGTAGATGAGGGGTCTGTAACAAGGGTGTATTCGCCAGAAACAGAAGCAACCAAAGAGGATTCCTGTTGGTCAACCTTAGAATAGCTTGTTTTCCTATCTAATTTTAATACATACACATCTCCAGGGGGAGAACTAAGATCATAAGTAAATTCTACATCATCTCCTATAGGACCAGAAGCGGTTAGAGTAAAATTATTTTTTTGTCCTAGCCAGTGTAACAGTAATCCTTTATCAAAATTGGATAAAACTTTTGTATTACTTATATTATTATCAGTTGAAATTCTCTTTTTAGTTCCATCAAATAAAGTAATATTAAAAGTATGATCCTCATTCAACTCTTCTAAAACTACAGCACTTCCATTAAATAACAAAGCACTAGCCTCCCCAGAATCAGAAACAGAAATAAGAGCGTTTGATCCATCTACAGTTTCAATTTTTACTTTTTCAAATATTTCTGTAGGTCTAAGCCAAAAAGTTTCTAAAACAGATTTCTGATTTACAGAATAAATTTCATTATTAGGATCAATAGACCTAGAGTTATCTAAAATATAAGACAATATCTCTAACTCATTTGGTCTTAGTTTTAATAGATTATTTTTATCTAAATCAAATGGTTGAGAATTAGTAACTAAATTTTGAATATGTTCTATATTAATGTCAGATAAACGATTAGAGAGAAGGAGATTACGAATTGAATTTGCTAAATTTGATAGTTTGAGAGGTCTTCCTAAGCTATCTCTAACTTTTTGAAAATCTTCTACAATATCAGGTCTAATGCTCCAAATAATAGCTTGATTAGGAATATCATCTAAACTTGATGGAGTAAATGTATTACTTAAATCATGCTCTTTTAAAACGGTTTGAAAGTTATCATGAATTATTCCATGTAATACATTTAAAAATCTAGTATTAGATACTGGTCTAAAAAAACCTGTAGGATCAGACTTAAAGTAGTTATTAGCTTCATCCCATTTAAAGTTTCCTGAATCTCCCGTTATCTTCTGAGAACTTACTGTTTTAATAAAGGTTTTAGAGAAAGGAGCATTAGGAGTAAACTTAAAAGTAGCTCCTCCTACTAAATTTGTTTCAGGTACTCCAAAGTTTGTATCTCTAGCTAAATAGCTATTCCTATCATCATACCTAGGTTGAAAAGCGGTCGTCCCAGTACCCTGCGCGGAAAAGGAAGTACTAGGATCATCTTTAGGGATATTTCTAACATTGGTAAGAAGAGGGTTGGGTATTTCAACGCCTCCTGGGCCTCCTGGGCCTCCTGGGTATCCTGGCTCTTGTGGCTCGTCAGGATCATGGGGCGGGGGGTCTATTGGGTCAACCGTCCCACCACCTCCAAGATCAGGAGGCAGGATACTAGGAGGAGGACTAGGCCCAAACCCAGGGAAAAAATCTCCACAGGTATTGGGATCAACAATAGCCATTATCTAGCTTTTAGTTGAGAATGTATGTCCTGGGTATTTTCAGCAGCAATAGAAAAGTTATTAGGATCAAGTTCAGTAATTGTTTTATTTGCTATAGAAATTCCATAATTATTTTGATCTGGATTAACACTAGATTCAGGATATCCAACAATATCAAACTCTACTGTTGGATACATACAAAGCCCAACATTAGCACCAACATCGGGATCACCAGGGGATATATCTCCACTAAAAGCAATATGAGCTAAGAAATCCGATGGATTAGCCCTACGAGATGTGACCGCAGCAGTACCAACACCCTCTCTCATTCCTACTCCTGGGAAGTAAGAAGTAATCCTAATATTACAAGATCTTGAATTTGTAGATAAATTAGGATTTAGCTGTCTTTCAAAAATTTGAGATTTACTAGTACTAACTCCTCGCATATGCTGAAACGCCTGCTTGTCTTCAGCATCACTTTGATCATCCCCTCCTTCTTCTGAAATTGGTAGACAATTAACATAATTTGTTAAAATTTGAATATCTCTAATATGATCTGGGATATCCGTAATAGTAATCTCTTTTCTACAATACCTTATAACTAAAGGCCGCGCCCCTGGCCCAAAACCTCCGTGAGTAAATCCAATATCTGAATTAGATCCCCCGAAAACAGCATCTCTAGTAATTCCATAAAATCCTAAAGATGCAGATGTCCATGTATTTTTATAAGCTCCCATATATCTTTCATGAATCCAGTCTGGAGCAAACTTACCTCGATCAGCTTTAGTTTCTGCCCACTTTGGAAAATCCCAACTAGGAAAAACAGGAATCTGCATTGAACAGTTTGCATCAGCAAACTCTAAACCAATAATCTGCTTTAACGCTTCTGATGGTCCTCCTGATTCAACCCCTCCTTCGAAACAGCTTGCAATGTCTCCAGTTCCTTGCTTTAATTTAAACAATGCACCTTCTGGTCCATACAATAGTCCTCCCCAAATAATACCTTTTGCAATACTTCTAGGGTTAGTAGCGATATCCCCAGTAATAGCGGTAGTTATATCGGCGTTGAGTTTATCATGAACTCTTTGAACTTCATCCTTTAATTGAATCTCTCCTACAGCAGGATTTGCAAAAGACAGTTGAGGGACTGCGGCTGCGATTCCTGCTCTTTCATTGAAAGCAAGTTCTGCTGTACGAAGGAATGGACGAATATCTAAAAGATTAGCATTTGTTAAAACTACCTGAGAAGCTGCGTTTATAGTTCCAGTGCTGGGAACTAAAACATAGCAAATAGGAAGTATACTTTGTCCAATAAGTTGAAGATCCGTACTCTCTAAATTCTCCATTAAGTTTGGAGATAAATTCATTAAATCCTCTGGAGAAGGAAAAGATCCATGTACTTCGCTATTAGTAAATGGTCCTGCTAGGAAACCGTTTGTAGTGCTATCAGCATCTTTTACATTAGCTGCCATTAAAGTATTGCCTGCGGTATCTTGTAAAGGAGCATCATCGTCAAGCCCAGCAACATCAAGAGATCTTTTGCTACCTCCAGAACTAAAGTTAGCACCCAATCCTGCTCCCTTAACTATACCTAAAGTTGGTGCAGTTATGGTTGTTGGATTCCCTCCAGAATCGAAAGTATTAATCGTAGTACTATCATCATCTACAGGCTTTGTATAAACAAAAACCATATCAATTCTAAAAGCAGGAGCAGTAGGGTATGTTTTAGTTCCATCTTCAGCAATGTAAAAGAAATCGTTAGCATCAAAGTCTGGGATATCTACAGTTAGGGTATTAGGAATATCCACTACAGCAGTTCTCGCTACCCCCCTCCAATGACGAATTAAGTTCATTGATAGTTCTTGAATAAAATTAAAATTAATATAGGAAATTACTCCTCCTAAATTAAAATTATCATTAAACGGAACACTAAAAAGTAAAGGCCAAGCTTTAGGATACAAAGAGCTTCCTAGAGAAGTAGGAGGAGAAGATCCTGCTCTACCAGAGCCAGAAGTAGCAATACTTGCCTGGGCATTAAGAGGATCAAGTTGAGCCCAAACCCTAATTCTATCATCAAGACCATTAAAATTAAATACACTTGTACCTTTTAACGCACCATCTAAGATAGTAGAAATAGCCCCAGAGGTTTGTAAAGCATCGCTTATATATTTCCCAGAACCATCTTTAATCCAGCGAAGTTCTTGAAGTCTTTGCTTTTTATAAGCATCATTAACTCTAGCCATATACCTGCCAGGATGAACATTAAGCTTTCTATCATTTCCTAGGAAGTGAGGTCTTAACTCTCCCAAATCAGTACGGTCAACTTCTCCTTTAATCCCATTAGGATGGATTGTAGACGATATGCCAGGAGTTAGAGCATCTTTTAAGTATAGACAGTTTTCTTGAAGCTGTTTTAGTGGAATATTATCAACTTCCCAATAATAAGGATCATTAGATTTAAAATATCTAACAGGGTCCGTAAAAACATGAGTAGTAGTTGGCGTTACATCGTGTGGCATTTTTAATTTTTCCTATTTAAATCAAACTCGTTAGCAGAAAGGAACCCTAATCCATGTCCTATTTGGTCAGCATCAAAACCCTCTCCTTGTGGAGCAATCAAAGCTCTATAGTAAGTAACAAGTTTATTTCTACCTGAAGTTCCTAATGTGGCATTTTTAGCATTTGCCCAAACATTCATAGCAGAATCATCTAACCTAACCCTATTTCTAGTGGATTTATCGGTCATTTCAGATCCATAAAAGAAACTACTAGCAGCATTATCGCTCAAATAATTAGCAATATTAAGAACAACTCCACCACCTGCCTTTAATCCAGGGAATAGTTCCTGATAAATTTCTCCTGTACCAGACCAATCAACTCCCGATACCGTAGAACTACAATCTCCAGAAGGATTATATCCTTGAGCTAAAACTTGATAAGGAGCACCATGAATAACATTAACAGACGCTGTTCCAGAAGCATAACCAAGCCATTTTGCTGGCCCCATTGGTGAGAAGTAAAGCCTAAACGGTCCTCTATTATCAAAAGTACTTTTTCCATAAGTGTTATTTCCCAAACCGCTAGTCCCATTGCCGAAAGAATCTAAAATACTTAAAGAAGAGGTGTCTGGGGTGGAGCTAGGTGCTCCACTTGCTATAAGATAAGTTCCGCTAGAATATACAGAACTAGGTCCGTGATAAACCGCGCTGGCGGGCCAAGACGCACTAACAGAGCAGTATGAAGCGTTTAATTCAGAATCATCAGCAATATTCCAAATGTATAGTCTACTACAAAGGTCACTCACATCATAAACGATACCAGAGGGATTTAACCATCCAGCAGGGAAATGAACATTTTTTACTTTTACTTCACTCCCTCTTAAAGCGCGGACACAAGTTCCTCCTAGTGAATAGGTTGAATGATTTGCAGTGGTTCCTGTTTCAGGATTTACTAAGTAAGTTGCAGTATTCGCTACTGTTCCTAGTGTATGCGTTGAATTTCCATCAACAGCATCATCAAAGTTGCTGTTTTGCTGTTGGGGGTTTGGATAAAATTGTACATAGCCACTAGTAGTTATGCTAGACAATCCAGTAGGATTCTTTGCATTATAGTCCCCTAGCTCTGCTCCTGCTGCACCACTAACTAAAGTATGTAGAATATCATCAGACCAGTGCTCATGGTAATCTCCAAGATCCTCCATAGCAATCTTAGAACCATGATCAGCTACAAGACAAGATCTAGTAGAATGCAGTTCGACAGATGTATGATTTCCTGTATCACTTAATTGCCAAGAACTAGGATCATAATTTCCTAATAAGTTTGTATGAGGAGAAAATAATACTTTGGAATTATTATCAGCTAATACATTTACTCCACATTGCCCAAGAATTGTAGGACCAGCAAAAGATATATTAGAATTATTATTCACATACATCCCAGCCAAATTTCTTTTAGCCCCAGCAGGTCCAAGTAAAATAGTAGTACCTGTTTTAGATCCATTGAACTTAGCAGAAGACCCATTATCCACGGATATTCCAGCACCGAAAACAGCTTCACCAGTTGGAATGGAAAAGCCACCGCCAGTTTCAGTATCAATTCTACAATGAACGAAATCAGCTTTAGAATTATTTTTAAGTGAGATTGATGGAAGGGAAATCTTTGAACCAGCTCCATTTTTTGCACCTCCATGAGATTTAGTAAATTGAAGAAGACCATAAAGATTAGGCATTCCAAAAAGTGTACTAGTATCTAAACTTCCGTGATGATTTGCAGAAGCAGCAAGAGTTGGAAGAAATTCTGAATTTTCGCAAGAAAGGTGTTGTCCATTTAGATTAAAATATAGCTGAGTTCCAAGTGCGCTATTTGTTCCTGAAGCAGGCCACAAATCAGAGTTATATCTAACCTTAGAATTATGTAAAGATAATCCAATATTTTGATTTATTTCAATCTTTGCTTCTCTTAATTTAGCACAAGAGTTAATTAAAATACAGCCTTCTAGATTTTGGAATATAGAAAGTCTAGCTTTTACATCAATAAGAGAATTATTTGCAACAATCCCAGCCTTAGTATTATTAAAGGCTTGGAGATAAAGCATCTTGTTATTTGAATTGGTGCTATTTACACTAAATACAGGAAGTCCTCCGCTAGAATCTACCCCTCTATTAAGTCCTCCTGTAAGTACAGAGTTATTAAGTTCTATACCGATTGCATTTTGAGAAAAAGATAGAATAGTGTCTCTACCTTGGACGGTATTTTTCTCATCAGTAGAGCTTACAATTACATAGCTATTATTTGCCCTAAGTCCTGGGGTATCGTTATTAATATTTCTGGCAGAAGTACTTGCCCCAGAAAATTCATAGTTTCTATAGGCTACAACTCCTCTATTTAGAATAACTTTAGAATTATTAAGTTCAATGCCTGCCTTATTACAGCGCATAGCCGCACAGTTTTCAAGAACAACATTAGAATTATTGATCTCTATTCCGATTTCTTTAGTATGTATAGCACTAGCAGCACCGTTATCATCTCCTCCATCTACACAAAAGTTTCTAATATAAATAGGACCATTACAGTTTTCAACTTTAATCTTATCTAAAAAGTTTCCATACATTAAACCAATAGCGTGTTGGTCTACTACAGGATTATCTCTAGAAATTTCAAGTGCACTAACAGTATGAGTAACAGAAACATCGTAAGCTCCAACAGTTCCATCATTTACCGAACCATAAGGTGTAATATTAAAAGTATTTTCTGCACTACTAATCAGAGCAGTATGATCTACCCCAACGGAAAGAATATTTGTTTGTGCAGTAGTGCCGTTAAATTCTGGCTTTTGAAGGAATACTCTGTTCATAGTATTCCACTTTGCCATGTCATAAATAGACCTATATACACTCACAGCAGAAGCATCAGCAAGCGTATTGCTGGTGTCTAAAGATGAAACCTGTGTAATATTTTTAGTAGATATAGCTTTAATTAAAGTATTATCTATCCCTATGGACTGACTCAGGGGACGAGCGAATACCCTATTAACAATTTCTAAACATCCATTATTTGCAAACTTAATATTTTGTAAATTAAGATTACCCAAAGTACCCCTAGGATTGGTAGCGGAACTAACATCTGAACTATAAATAGCAACCTCAATCTTTGTTGGAAACCTAAGTACATCAGGAAGAGCTTCTATAGCAGCAGAAACACTAGTATAAATATTTCCATGTGTTGGTACTGCGGCAGGAGCCCCAGAAGCTGTGCCAGAAACTACTAAAGTAACGCCAGTATTCTCTAAAGAGGATGCAGGAAACCCCGCCTTCTCCCAAAGATAGCCTGTTCTATCTTCTAAATCATAGATAGGCTCATTATCCTGCTCCCAGTTATAGAAAGAGCTTGTATCAAATTTGAATACAGTAGGTTGCCAGAAGCTTCCTAACTGTACACTTCCTCCGCTACAGTAAGTATCGTTTTGTAAAAAAGGCATAACTTAAAAATTTAATGTCCAATCAAAAATAAGACTAAAATCATTAGACTTTACAATATTAGAAAAAGTTCTAAAAGCAACCAAGAAAGATCTATCCTCAGTTAATGTTCCTATTGGGTTTTTCATAAATAATCCAATTTCATTTAAAGAAGCAGCGGTCGCATCTCTAAGGATATTATTAGCTGAGTCCTCATCAATTGTTATAGTAAATTTTACTGAGCTCTCATCTACTCTAGTAGTTTGGCTAAAAGGAATTAACGCAAATACAGAAGTTGAAACTACTCCAGTCTTTACTTGTTTTCCAGATAATGCAGATAGGCTACCAGAAGTATCCGTGTATTCTGCAATAGATGATAATGGACCAGAAAGTTCAAAGGTAGAAGGATCTAAACTAATAGGATTCCCCGAAACCCCCAACTGAAATCTATCTAATTGATAGTCTGTAATGGTTGTTGACCCCGATCCAGCAAAAAGATAGGACAAGCCTACACCCATTCCAGATACAATAACATTGGAATCATCAAAAATAGTCTCTTTGATTCCATTTTTATATACCTTAGTTACCGTAAGGTGTCCTGTTATTTGTCTATTACTCATGAAAGCTCCTTATTTTATATAGATTTATAAACTTGTTATTATGTAATTT
>Ga0114908_1000288_pt1 | contig 30930 bp, 32 predicted proteins | sample MalvireepMed_s17_FD_87292 | JGI IMG/M metagenome (GOLD analysis project Ga0114908, IMG submission 87292) | Marine viral communities from the Global Malaspina Expedition - Malaspina viral metaG DeepMed_s17 | ecosystem: Environmental > Aquatic > Marine > Oceanic | place: Mediterranean Sea... | reverse complement strand
GACTTAATCCACTTTAAATGCTGTAAAGCTGTAAGGTCATCTTTTACCATAGCATGCTTAGAAACCTGTACAGGGAATGTAATTACGTCATCGGTCTTATTTGCTGACCATACACTCTCCTGGCACATATGTTTATTGCTTTTCTTAAAGTGTTTATACACAGGATCTAACTTATTACATTGAATACGTCGAAAGTACCTTTCACTATGATGAGGATGTATTCCAGACGCACTACCTAACACTAATGATGATGTACCTTCTGGTTTAATACAAGTAATCCTAGCGGCCTGATTAACATTTAACTTTTTAGCCCAAGACTTATTAACTCTAACAGAAGATTCAGCTCCTTCCTTCTGATACTCTGGATTTAATAAAATTCTAGGGTTATCCATTATACCAGTAATAGACACACCTAGTAATGCTTCTCCTTCTGTTAATTGCTTAGACGCAGGCCTCAGGTAATCAAAATCAGAATATGCTGCTTGTAAGGTACCAACAATTGTTGCAGCCTTTACCGCATCTAAAAATTTAGCTTTAGTATCAATCCTAGCACCATTAATAGATGTTAAATTACAGAATTGAACACCACAAACACCATCTTTAGTAACTGGTATAAAGCCTATCTCAAAGCAAGGGTTATATAATTGCCATGGATGATTGCCAAATACAAATCCAGGCTCGCCAAACTGTTTTGTCTTATTAAGAATGGCTGTAAACTCTTCGAAGGTAGTTTCATCTCTTAAAAGTAATACACTATTATTACTTCTAGCACGTTGAGGTTCAATATGTACCCAGCTTATACGTTTGTTTTTTATTACTTCATTATACTCATATTCAATTAATTCAACTTCATACTTCTTTTTATTGACTGTAATCTTACCTACATATAAATCAGTCTCATCATCATGATAAAATTTCGTATGACGAGTAACATCAAAGAATGTCTTTGCATTCATCATCTCTTCATCGTCCTTATCAAAAATAAGAGATGTAGCTGATCGACGAATACCACCAGACAATACTGCATCAGCACAATGCATTAAAATATCATATGCGTTAATTGGTTTTAATCTAGTTTGTTGTTGCTGTTCGATCATATAATCAAACAACTCCTTTACCTTTTTATGACATCTTTTTAATCCTTGATATCCTGGAGCTTTACCTCCAGCAGTTTCGAGTGAAGCGCCCTTAGGTCTTATCTTACTAAAATCAAAAACAATCTTACGACCAGAAAAAGCAGTATTACGAAAATAAGAATTTAATAATGCTTCTATAGAATCAGACCATCCTTCAATACTATCTTCAACAACATAAGTTACAACTGTACCTGTCTTATCTTTTGCAGTAACTATATCAGGAAAGCGATCAATAAAATGTTTTGACACCCCAATACCTACGCCACAACCACATAACAATAAATAAAATATTTCTGCAAAAGAACGAATACTATCAACGTGTCTTACAGCACAATTATATATACGAGCATTATGTGCTAATACTGCTTTACCACCAAATTGCATTGAACGCATTGAAGGTACAATATGTTTATCTTTTACCTGTTGAAATGCCCATTTAATAGTATCTATATCTTCTGATGGTAAATGCTTCTTAAATCGATCGACATGCATCTTAGCAACTCGATTAATACATTCATCCCATGTCTCTCTTCTATTAAGGTTTTGATTATATCTTGCGTACTTACTAGTAAAGGTAAAGGTGGATATTTCGTCTAGATAATTAATGTCTTGTGGCATTTGTATATTTATTTATGCTTGATTCATACGATTAATAGGCAGTCGTTCAGCGAGCACTCTCCATATAAATATAACGAAAAAATTTGAAATTCAACTTATCGTTTGACTGTGGCTTGGCCAAAATAGAAACCAATAATAGCTGTTAATGCTTGTCTAATTTCAGGTACTAATAAATAACCTTCTACTTCTATAAATACAGGTTCAGTCTTTGAGCCGAGTAATCCCCATAGTATCTTTGTAGTAATGAGTTCTTCTACTACAATAGGATGATTCATAAATGTAGTAATAAATGGTGCTAAAATAACTCCAAATAAAACACTTACAACAATTAACCGGCGCACCCATTTACCAGCATCTACACTTACACGCTTGACAGCTTTATCAGCCGACTCATCAGCAAACTTTTTCTCTTTCATAAACATCTCAAAGCGCTTTTGTTCATTCTCTGCACGCTTCGCGACTAATTTAAAAAAGAACCCTACTAATGACCCACCCGCCATTGTTAATATTTCCGCAGGTATCATGTATAATTATTTAATAAAAAAGGCGCTGCTAGCAACGCCTTCTCTATACTGCAATCTCTGAAAACTCTTACTTAATAAAAGAATTTACAATTTCTCTACAATGTCTTGCATGTTCGATAATCTCTACTTGTTTTCGAGCTTCGTCTACAACATCCGGATGCTCTCCAATGCCAACCGAGTTATTAAAGTAATTAAAAAGAATAGCTTCTGCTTTCTTTTCCTCACCATCAAAGACGGCGTCCAACGCAATAATTATTTTTTCTCCAGTAGTATTCATATTAATCTAAAAACCCTTTTCGTTTATCATAAACTAATCGATCAAACGTCCGGTTCTCTTCTCCAGATATATCAACATATAACTTTTCAATATCTTCTTCAAATTTAATCTGTCTCATACCTTCTTTATGGACTGGCCGCGGATCTCTTTCTTTAGAGAGTAACTCAAACTCTCTCCTCTCATTGGTATAAATGTCTTTAACGACAAATTTATATGCAATCATGACGAAAATATTAACTTATTATTTGTCACTTTGCAAGTTATTTTTTTTAGCTGGCGCTTACTTGTTATTAATAATGTTGCGATCTCTGTTTCAATATGCTTCTCAAAAAACCGTCTTAAAAAACGAGCACCATATTTTCGACTATATCCTTGCTCTGCAATATAATCTCGAGCATCATCTGTTAAAATAAACTCTATATTATTAATTTGATATAATTTATCAGCAAAAATATTTAACTGAATGTTAACTAAATTATATATATCCTCTTTTGATAAATGATCGAATCTAATAATTTCATCTAATCTATTTAAAAATTCTGGTTTAAAGAATTTTTGACAAGCGTTTTCTAAATCCATGGAGCTGATTGCTGTACCTCCAAACCCAATCGAATCTTTATCAAATAAATCTGAACCAATATTACTTGTAAAAACAATAATACAATTCTTTAAATTTATTTTACGACCAACACTATCAGTCAACTCTCCCTTATCTAAAACCTGTAAAAATATATTAACAACATCAGGATGAGCCTTTTCAATTTCATCTAATAAAAGTAAACTATAAGGATTGTTTTTAATAAAATCGCAAAGTATAGATCTATCTCCATATCCAACATACCCAGGTGGTGAGCCAATTAATTTACTAACAGAATGAGCCTCTATAAATTCTGACATATCTATTTTAAGAAAATTCTGTTGATTATAAAAAAAATATTCTGAAATTAATTCACATAAATATGTTTTACCTACACCAGTTGGACCTATAAAAAGAAATGATCCTAATGGTCGTTTAGGATCTTGTAATCCAGTTTTCACTCTCTTAAAATGATGTAAAAGAGAAGTTATTGCCTTATCTTGAGATATATATCTTTCTTTTAATGTCTTCTCTACCTTATTTAAATCAGGCAAACTACTGCCTCTAATATTACTTATAGGTATATTAGTTTTAATACTAAGTATATCTCTTACAACAGTATCTGTAATAACTTTATCAAATTCAACTGCTTTTTGTTTAGTTATTTCCTTTTTTAATCTATTAAATAAAAGTGTTTGTTTTCGTTTTAATTTTATCCCATCTTCAAAATTAAATGCTTCTACTGCTTCAAGTTTTTGTTTTTGGATGCCATCCAGTTTTTGTTGTATTTGTACGATTTGTTCTGATGTATTTGATATTTGATTTTTAATATGAGACCCACACTCATCTAATAAATCTAATGACGCTGCTGGCTGACTCTTATCAAAAATAAATCTTGATGATAGCTTAACAATATCCTGTACTATATTTTTATTATATTTTACATTATGAAATTTTTCATACATAGGTATCATATTATATAATATACCTTTTGTCTCTTCTAAATTAGTTTGTTTTACAATTATATTTTCAAAATTAGAACTAATAGTTGTAATATCATCAATATATTTTTTATAGTCATCTGCTGTACAAGTACCTATAAAATTAATATCATCACTATTAAACAACTCGCTAAAATATTCTTCTATATTAGCTGAACCATCAATACGAGTTATAAGAGCAATATCATTAATAAATAAAATTACATCAGTATTATTTTTAAGATAATCTTGAAGTACATCCATACGAGCTTCAAAATCTCCTCTAAACTTTGTACCGCCAATAAGGGTTTTAAGTTTTAGTTCTAATATTCTTTTATCATGTAAATGATTTGGGGTAAGTTTTTTAGTTATTCTTCTTGCAAGTTCATATACTACTGACTTCTTACCTACACCTGGTTCACCGCTAATTATAAGATTAGTATTATGCTTCTTTCCTAAAACAAGATAAATTTTATCAAATTCAGCATCCCGGGAAAATGTACTTTGTAATTCATCTCTTGCAGCTTGATATGTTAAATCAATAAAGTACGGTTCTAAACTCTCTGGTATGTTTGACTTCACTACTCTACTAGTAGTGTTTATAGGTCCTAATTCCTTTTGTATAGCGTTCTTTACATTATCAAAATTTAACCCGTATTCCATTAGAATAGATGTAGCTACTCCATCATTCTCATATAATAAAGATAAAAATAAATGTATTACATCTACAGTATTTTTTTCTAATTTCTCTGCTAACCCTTTTGCAAAATCTATTATACGTAAAACTCGAGGCGTAAACGCTGGTCCAGAGTCAGATTTAAAAAGTTTATTAGTCTCTTCTATATTTAAAATACTAATAACAATATCTTTTAAATGTATTATATCTACTTCTAACCGATTAAACGTTTGATCTAAAAACTTGTCGTCACTTTCAATTAACCCTAAAAGTAAATGTTCCGTACCCGCATATCTACTTTTAAATTGCTCGGCATAAGATTTAGATGCAGCGAGCGCCGATTGAGCTGTGGAACTAAATTTCATTAAAAATACTTATGTAATATATTAGTGAACGCAATTATAGAATAGTTCCTTGTCGACCACTAAAGGTACCAGTACTATTAGTAGTTAACACTTGATATTCAGTGCTTATTATCTTCCCGGCGACGCCCCCGGTTCTTATCACTAAACCAGTGTCTGATACTCCAGAAACATCTCCAAGAGTAAATGCAGTAGATGAATCACTTACTCCTGCTTCTCCTATATACCCTCCTACCGTACCAGCCATAGGAGGATACGTAGCTAATGCAACCTGGTCGCCGCCTGCTCCCCACGCTTGAGTTGGATTGTTAACATGAGCATTAGTAACAAGAAAACCACCGGCTGTGCCACCAGCAATGACTGTACCCGCTGAACCATCTCCTACAATAGCATACCCATACGGGGAATATCCATAACTCGGACTGGACGCGAGTTGAGTATACACATATACACCATCTACTTCTGTTCTATGGACACTTGCAAGACCACCCGGTCCACAATTCTCTGTATGAATTCCAGCGCCACCGCCACCGCCAGCACCAGCAGATAAAGAAGATACATTATCCATACTTGTAGCACTAACGCCTAACAACCCGCCGCTGCCTCCACCAGCGCCGCCATAAATTGCTCCACTATTAGTAATATTAAATTGTTTAAAAGCTGTATCAAAATTACCAATAGCAGGCCCTCCTTCAAAGCTCCCTGCCTCACTAGCACTTAAATCACCAGCGTTAACGCCAGTTGTTCTAGAGAAATCAGCTCCAGATAACCACACTGCGCCATGACCGCCTTGGCCGCCCTTTCCAACCAACGCACTATCAGATTCAATAATAAAATCAATTGCATTATTTGTATATAAAACACTATCCGCTGGAGCATCAAACTGCAAAGCACCAGAAAGCGCTGATACAGAAAATACTGATAATGGCTCATTTACGGTAAATGATGCACTAACTGGGTTAGTTGCTGAAACTGCTGAAAAAGCAACATTATTAAGTTCAGCTGTACTTGCTGATAATGCCTCCCATACATTAACACAACTTAACATATTAGTTGTACCAGTATCATATGAAGCAGATATAGAAGATAAAAATAAATTTATCGTCTGAAGTTCCTCATTAAACCGAGCTATACCATAATTTTGAGATCCTATTCCAGATGAAGAATTAGGATTACTTATTTGTATTTGTATAGCTTGCTCAGCATTTGAACCAGTGGGCGAAGGTAATACACTTAGATCAAAAACTAAAGAAGAAATACCAGGAGTGAAATGTAAAGTACTATTATCACTTATTTGACTAGCTGACGCTTGCATAGTATTAGAAGTATCAGGACTGTTACCGAAATCACCTTCTGCTCCATATGTATATGCATAGGTGTTTGACTCAGGTGCATATGGTGTAAACTCATCCCATAATATATTTGAAAAAGGTCGTACTGAAATATTACAAATACTATCTTCAGTATACTTTCCACTAGAATCAGACCTTGTTATACCAATACGAGCCGCTGCCCCTTCATATGCAGACCAACTAGTACCTGATAGCTCTATAGTATATAATGCACCAATTGGCGTAAGAGTACCAACATATGTTTGTTTATCAGGATCAACTATACAATTAGATCGCTGTTGTATTATAAACTTAAATACTCTATTACTACCTGTAAAAAATTTACCTGTATTTATTGATACAAGAGGTTTTGATATTTCATTTTTACTAAACGTAGCATATTTTTCAGGTATATTTGCGATATACGGATTAAATGCTGATTGAATTGCATCTTCCGCAGACATATAATAGTAAAAAGTACATGTATTGTTTACATTAATATTATTCTCTCGTTTAACACCTATGTTAATAACAGATCCACCGTTAAAGGTTTCACTCATTTGTCCTGTTAAAGATAAAACATTAGTTGCACTTTCATGGCGTCCTGGGAGACGAGCTGGTACATCACTAGGTGGATTAAGATTTAAGCTCTCCTCTTTGATTAAATTAAATAAATCTTGTTGTTGATTATATAATAATTCTAAAGGTCTATTTATTACATCGGTTAATAACGGCTCATTTACTCCAATATAAAAATTATTATCTATAGTAAAAGTAGAGGGTAACTCAAATACCTTATGATTTATAGTACACAATGTTGGCATAAGAAATGTACCGTCAATATTATTATAATAACTATAAACCTTTTTATTTAAATTCTCAAATAATGAAAAATGATTATAAATTAACTTTTTAGTAGTTTTATTAAAATTTATATTACTTACAGTCTCTTGTGGTAATATTAATATATTAGACAAACTAAAATAATTAGTATAAAAACTATCATGATATAATTTTGTCGGTATATCTTTATCACCAAAAACATAAGTTACAGTCGGAGATATTAAAATATTACTAGTATCTACAGCTGAAAACGGTGTTGTTGTTACTGATAAATAATCTACATCATTGTGTAATGTACTATCAAAAGATAGAATTTTATTTGCACTTGGATTCTCAGTTGTAGTTTCAGTCGATCCTAAAATAAAATTTGCTTTAGAAAAATCAAATGTAGTAATTGGTAAATTTAAATTGGTTTTATAAAATTTAAAAATGTTTCTATTAGTAGAAATATATAAAATATTCTTCGATGACTTACTATTAATTATTTTATTAAAACTTTTATCTTCATTAAATCCTGAGATAGCTTGCAATCTAGTATCATATATATTAAACGGTGAATGAGGCTCTCTAATTACATTCTTACTCACATCATATTCTAATATTTTACCTCTACTAGTTAGTATATAACCATGAGGAGAAGAGTCAGTATCATTACGTTCATCAACTACGATAGAAACTAGCTCACCGGTATTTGGATTACCAATACCGAGTGGACCAAATACATCTAAAGAAGTAACTTCATCAATAAAATTAAAATCTAAATCAAATATCTTTAGACTATGATGTCCATTATCAAGTACATAAACTCTATTATCGTGAACAGAAAGACAACTCGGACTACTAAGTTTATTTTTTGTTTGAGAGGAGCCTTGACCACCGATCATTTTTAACAAATACCTACCGGGATGATTACTATCATCTTTCCCAGTTCTTCTTAAAGCTGGATCGTTAGTTAATAGACCAGATATATCAAATTTAAATACAGTATTTAATTCCTTATCTAAAACAAATAATAAATTATCAACTATATCTACACTAACGACATCTCTAAACTTAAACGTTTTATTAAATTCTACAAAATTACCAGAAAGTAATGTATTAGATAAACTCAATGTAGTCGTACTTTCAAACACAATTGATTGATCAGGACTATAATTAAAATATAAAAAATAATCATTACTACTATCATTACTATAAGATTTCTTAGCAATATATGTCTCCTTTGTACTAGATAATAATTGTGTACTAGTCCCAGTTACTGGTAAAGTTGTAATTGAACAAAGTTCAGGAGTAAATGTACTATCAAATGACCAATATCCAAGATCGCCAGTAGTAGGAGACGTTTTAGTAGTTATTTCTGCGTTTGCAATAAGAAATAAATAATTACTATATAACTTACGTATACTGTCATTATAGACGTCAGCAACTGCAAAATCATTATGACTAATTTTTATGTCTTGTAAAGAAAAAGGTAAACTAATATCAGGAGTTTTTAACTTATCTAAAACCCTATCTCTCTCATAACCGCCAACTGGAACCGCAGTTACTTCTTTATACAATGTATTAGCCATTATTAAATATTTAACAATTTTATCTTAATTTAACAGATTGAAGTTACAAAGACATTTGTAAATATTTATAATGCCGCGGAAAAAAAGAAATACAAGTAAACATAAAATAACTCCAGACCTTATTTTAGATCTATATAAACATACAAAAACCATGACCGAACCGGAAAAAGAGAAAACAGTTGAAAAAATAAAAAGTCTAGTAAAATACATGGGTGACGAAATTAATATAGATTTACATGACATCAAAAATTAAATTATCTTGGGAAAGTATTGAACAAGATATATCCTTATTAGTAAAAAAAGCAAAAGATTTTCATCCTACATGCATTCTTGGCATTGCAAATGGTGGAATGATTCCAGCAGCTCTCTTAGCGAAAAAACTTAAAGTAGATAAATTACTATCATGTAATTTAAAATCTTATCAAGACGACGGACCTCGCAAAGGTACTCATAATATAAACGATGTAGTAAAGCAGATCTCCTTTCCTACACAAGATGAATTAATGAGAGAAAGAGTTCTAATAGTTGATGATCTCGTTGATACAGGATTAACTTTAAAAAAAGTGTTCGGTAATCTTGTTATATTTAATGATCAATATAATATAACTTGGGATTTCGCTACATTATATTATAAACCCAAGACAGCTTTCATGCCTGATTATACAGTAAGAGAATTTGACAACGATGATTGGATAGTTTTTCCTTGGGAAAATTAGGACTTCACTCTAATTGATCTAACTACAAAACCAGATTCTAAATTGGGCGAAACTCCACCGTCGGATACACTTTCTCCAAAATGTAAATAAAATAATTTATTAGTAAAATCTCCAAAATTAGGTACTGTAATTGTCTCATACCATGGACCTCGTCGGTTACCCCCACCGTCAACTGACCATCTATTATATTTTAATACTTGACTATCCCCGGTCAAGAAATTATGACACCCCAGAAACGTAGAATAATATTCTTGAGTAATTCCAAAAAACTCTACATAAAACTCTACAATGTCCTCAAAATTAACACTCCACTTTGCTGTACATTCTGCTTGATTAATAATATATGTTCCAAACTTAATCGAATTACCAACTTCAGGATATGCCTCAGCAGGCATTACAGCAAACCCAGATCCACCAGATAAATATGCACTACTTTGAGACGCTGTTGTATTATGTACTTTCATTGCTGCACTATTTAATGTAGTAGATCCTAGTGTAAAATTAGTAGTAACTACTCCATTTGTTAATTTAGCAGAGAGAGCACCAGTAGCTAAGCTAGTTGCTATATGACCAATAGCATTGCCTCCACCGGCGACCGGTGTTCCAAAATTAAATATAGAATTTACAGCTGTTACTTCAGCTGTACTAGTTATACCAAGTGGATAAATAAGATCACCAGAAGGTACTGTTTGTGCATTTATACCTACACCTGATAAAAACAATTGATCGGCTGCCTGACCACCAATAGTAAGATCACCAGCCGATACAGCAACATTACCAGAAATATTACCACCATGAATCTTATCTCCTTTTATGTCGTCATCTAATATATTTACATTACCATATGGTATACCTGAATTAACTGCAACCCAAGAGCTAGCAGTTGATTGATTCTCCGATCCAGGGAGCTGAGCGGCAGTTAATATCATAACCGTACAAGCGCCCGAATCAACTGCAACTAGATTCCCGGCTGCATTATGATATCCAGATGCAGGAGCTACAGCAAAATCTCCTTTCATAGCATAACCACCTGCCGAAGCTTCTATTAGTCTTGTATGGAAACTATCTTGTAAAGCGCCACCACTAACAAACACAGTAGCACCTACCGAGCGACCACCATTAGTTGTACCATCATTTCCATCTGTACCAATAACTACTCTAAAAGCATCCGTAGAATACCCTAATTCACCTTCACATAACGGAGTAGTTTTTCTGTCAGTATCAGTACCTCGCCGAAGAAATAACCTAGCCTTCTTTACCTCTGCCATATAAAATATTTAATATCTAGACACCATTAATACAAGGGGTATAAATAATTACAATGAATAAAAACGAAACATATTACGCAATAGCTACACAACAAGGTAGCTCAGTGAAACTAGAAATTAGAGAAACTGTTAAAGGTAATATAGTAAAAAATTATAGATTTCCTGGTAAAATCGAAAACCAACCTGTTATATCTGGAGATACTGTTAACTTCACAATTAAGATAGGAGCTTATAGAAAAATGATTATTCAAAACATACGTACAGGAAAAAAAGTTGAAAGACAGATTCGATAGAATAAATACTTACGTTATGAATAACTTATTAAATTACTTAACAAAACCGCAGGTAGCAAGATCATACAGCTCTATGTTTGATCTTTTTAATACACTAGAAGAATCGTTTGTCGCGCCGGGAGCATCGTTTTCAAACGACAATATTCGTTTTAACGAGACTAAGGAAAGTTCACTTGTTGAAATTGATCTTCCTGGTGTACGGAAGGAAAACCTTAAAGTCACTTACAATGATGATACAGATGTAGCATATGTTGAGGCTAAACGAACCATTAATACAAAAACTGGCTCTAAAGAAGAAACATATACCCGATCATTCAGAATTGATGGTCATGACTTTAATACTGAACAACTGAAAGCAGAAATTACTGATGGAGTTTTGCGTATTAATGTTCCGAGAATGGAGCGCAAAGAACAGAAAGTAATTAATGTTGAAGTTGCTTAAAACTTCATCTCATACAACAACACTAACTGGTGGGCCCTAGCTCACCAGTTTTCTTTTCATGTTTGACCGGTATTGCTGCGGTCACTCCTTGATGATTAGTTTGCTTCTCGGCGACCTTTCTTACTTCATCTTTACTCTTCATTAGCTTAAGAGGTACATTCTTAAATGGGTGAGTGTGAGGATGTAATTCAATAAGATTATTATCTGCTTCAGTAATTGTTAAACAACCAGTGTCACCATCTTTCCAGGTACCAGCTTCTGATAGTGTAGCTTTAAATTTAAGACCGGTTACTAATTTACCAAAACCAACAATCGGTTCTGTTTCTTGTATCTCAACAGGAGCAGTAATATGCTGAACACTTAACTCTCCTTCAACATGTAGACCTCCTCCGATAACAACATTCTGATTGACACCTAAATTACCATCTACTAATACCTGTCTATTGTTCTTATTACGTAAAGTTAACATCTCAGCAGCAATATTAACTCTCTTAGATGACATATTAATTTCATATTCAGAACTTAAATTAACTTGCTGACCAGCTATATTAGTAATCGTACCTCCAATATCAATACCACCAGTTGACCTAAGGCTAACACCACCACTACCAACTAATACATTCCATTTATTACTAATGTTTTGTGTAAAGTCACCTCCAGGGAAATCATCAGCATGCACATATTCTATAAGCGCAGATTCTTTCTTTGTAGTAGCAACACCTTTTGCAAATACTCGTACTTCATAATTTTCTATTTTACCAACTTCATCTATACGAGTAGACGGGAGATCGTTATTTATTAAACCAATATTTTCTACTTTATGTTTAGTAATGTTTATAATCTCACTCCCACCTAAGCCTAATTTCTTTTCTATATTAATTAATTCATCTAACTTTAAACGAAGATTAGTTATAACCTTATCTTCTTTAGTTTCTGCATCCCATGTACCATTATAACTGGAAGGACTATCTCCAGTTCCACCACATACAGGACAAGACCCGCTCCCTAAAAAATCTCCAGGACCACCAAGAGTCTTTGGAAAGATTAATTTGCTATTCCATTCACCAGTAGTATCAGAGTTAATAGATAGAGAACTAGTAGCATGAGTAAACGTACTAACTGTAGACAAATAATTATGATCTTGTCCTACTTCGGTAAATGTATATGAATTTTCCCATATCTTATCTCTAGTAGTGCTCTCAGAGCATAGAGGACAAGGACCAACCTTACCGGATTTAGTTTGATCTCCGCTTGTCTTTTTAATGATACCAACTAAATCCTCGATCTTGTCAGCTCTTTTAATTTCAAATAATTGCTTTGCATCAAAATAAGTCTCTAAAAGAGATCTCCATTCCTTTTGATAATCATCTCTTAGATTTCCAATCTTCCTATAATAATCTCCATTTATAATTTGGTCAAAATCTCTACCTACATAATCATTTTTAGTACCATTAATTGTAAAAAACTCATCACCCTGTACTAATTTCTGATTATTATGCGTAGCAAATTCAATATTAACATCATTATTAAACTCTTTAAATGATCCTGAATAATGAGTTAGTTTTAATATCTCTCTATTATCAGTACTAACAATTTCTATAGTACCTCCTTTTTGATTTATAACATATTTGTTTCTATAAGTCTCAGTATTATGATTATAATTAGGATCTAAATCTTGTGATTTGTTTTCATATGTACCAGGATAATCTAAACCATCAGAAGTAAAATTATTAAAAATAGACTTCCATTCATCTGTACCATGTGTAGCTGCAAAGTAAATAGGGTTATTAGGATCACCTTCAGCGAAGAATACCCATACATGAGCACCTACGTTAGGAATACTAAAGCTACCTTTAGCACTATTTGAATATGACGTGGGTACATAATTATACGCAAACTTATTTAAATTATTAAATTTAACTTCGTCTTTATCAGTAAATGCATCTGATACTTTTAATTTATGTACTTCATATTTATGAGCAGGCTTTTCACCTATACCGTCATCATTAAGTTGATATTTTAATTCCCCGACTGCTTCATCGTCATCAGATGGATATATACTTGTAGCTTTATTTGAATCTGATATAGTAGCTTTTTGTTCATATGCGTTATATCTACCAGGAGCAATGCTTCCTATAATAGGAGCAGCACAGTCTGCCCATGGTATAATCTTTTTAAGGTCTTCTACAATATCTGTAATGTCACTATTAATATTCCTGCCAATAAATTTAAAAGACTTATCCTCATTTGTTTCTTCCCAATTTGGATATACTGTAGGAGAGATATGAGGTATCCATACTTTAATTTTACCACCTTTATCAGGATCATTATTTTGTATAACTATACCTAAATAGTTTCCAAAATATTGTTTCTTTGGATTTAACTTAGAATCGGGATTTGCATTTACGTATATACTCATGCGTTTAAAAATTTTAACATACTTATTGTCCCTTTCTGTATATCATCTTCTATAGCAGCTAAAGCTTTCGTATTAGCATCACTAAACGTACTACCTAAAATAGTTTTTGATCCGTTTGAATGATGCCATGCTACCGGGAATTTTTCGCGCTTTTCACTTATACTAAACTCCCAACTAATTTGTGCTTTCTTCTGCCCTGTAATAGAGTCCTTATTATAAGATAAAGATCTAGCAGTTAACTGTAATAATTGATCACCTTCATTTAATGTATCTACTATTCTTTTTCTTTCCGGAGCATGTTTTTCCATTTCATCTACTCCTTTACTAGCAGCTTCAGTCATAGATTTTATTAGGTTAGGAGTAGCAACCATCATAGTACTTTCAACATTACTATCATTATGAAACGCACCATCATTTTGAAAACTTTCTATTCTTGCAACATAATGCGAAAATGAAGCCCACCGTTTAGCAGCTACATCTTCGTTAGTGTCTGAATCTAAATACGCTGGTAATGGCTTTTCACTACTAGGTTTACTTTGAGCTACCATTTCTTCATCAACCACTGAATTTAATTCAGCAGTACGATTTGTAGCAAGTGCTTCTTTTGCGCCAGGTTGAGCCTTTAGATCTCTTACCATTTTATTATCAAGACCGGTTTTTGGAGTTGATCTTATATCACTTGTAATACCTGTCCCGGACGTTGTAATTTCAGTTGATGGTAATGTAGTTTCAGTCTCAATAATTTTATTCTGACTCTTTCTTTTTTCTATAAATCCTTTTACTTTATTATTAAAATCCTGAACTTCAGCAACACTGGCAGGAGCTGACCCTGGACAGATGTCTTTAATTTTTCCTCGAATACGTTGCTTAAATAAACTAACTTGATGAACTTTAAATTTTTTATATGCTAACTTTCTAAATTCTGCATCAATTTTAAATTCTAATTTGTTACGAAAATTCCCAAGTATACCATTTATTCTATCTTCAAAATTTAATAAAAAATCTATTTCAGGTATTTTATTCATCAGATCTCTAATCTGAGTATTAATACATCCTAAAATTTGTTGCTGTAATTGCATAGTTAAATCTGCAGCTTGACCTTTTACAAACTCTTTTGCGGCGTTTCCAAGACCTCCAACACCTGCGCCTTGGCTTAAATCAATTCCAGTAAATTTTTCTAATGTTTCATTGATGACTTGTTTAGGTGAAGCGTTTAACCCTGCTTTATAGGCATCACCAACTTGTTTTATTTGAGCTGGAGTAATAGTATCCACAATATCTATTGCAGATTGCTTTTGATCTTCTACTAAAGTATCAAAGCTAAAAGCCATATAATTATTTATTACTTGATCTTTAGAGTAAAGGCTCTATAATAGTGTGTATGATAAAAGTCTCACATGAGTCTCCTATTACTCTTCTTCCAGAGTCAATATTATATAATGATTATCAATATTGCTTAGTGCACTTAATGGAAGAAGAACCAGAATATAAAGATTGGTTCCTAGGAAAATACAGAGCAACAAGACCTGATGGGGAAATTTTATTAGATAATTCTATTTTTGAGCTTAAAGAAGCCTTTGATTCAGACAAATATGCACAGTGGTGTGAGAGAATAAATCCAAATTATTACATTGTACCTGATGTATTAGAATCAGCAGACGGTACTATGGAGAATTTTAAAGCGTTTACAGATGCTTATAAGAAGTTACCGGGTGCGAAAATAGGAGCTGTTCAAGGTAAAACATGGACGGATGTCGTTGATTGCTATAGGTTTATGTCAGCTCATGCTGACTATATTGCTATTAGTTTTGATTTTAGTATGTATAATGTAACGGGGTTTAGCCGATTAATTGATAATGAAAAACTCATGAGACAAACTACCGGGAGACAAAATCTCGTGAAAAGACTTATTGATGAGGGATGGTGGGATTGGGATAAACCACACCACTTATTAGGTGCCTCGCTTGCCCGAGAATTTAAATGGTATGTGAATAATAATGTTTATAATATTAGAAGTCTTGATACATCTAATCCTGTAGTTGCAGGTTTATTGGGATATCAATATAATGGTAATTTTGGTCTAAGTCATAAGCCTAGTCAATTATTAGCAGATCTTATCCATGCTGATCCTGATGAAGATGCAAAAGAAATTATTAGATACAATACTAAAGCATTTAAAAGTATTATTGGACGATGAAGTGGGTAGCATTTTTTAGTCAGACTGGTTCTGAAATAGTTAACATATCTAGAGCTATTGACAGATGGCCTGATCTTATTGTAACTAACAAACAAAACGATAAAACTACTCATGTTGAACTTGTACGACGAGTAAGATTACACCATACTAAATTACTCACACTACCAAATTGGCCTAAAGAAATAGATTATACTAGAGCTGCAGATCAACTAAACTATTCTATCTTAAATGAAGATTGGAAAGAAAATGTATTTGTTACTCTACATGGATATCTAAGAATACTACCTCCTCACTTTACTAAATCATCTAATATCTTTAACGGCCATCCTGGATTAATTACAAAGCATCCAGAACTCAAAGGTCTCGATCCTCAAAAAAAGGCCTGGAGTGAAAACCATATTAGAATAGGCTGTGTAATACATAAAGTAATACCGGAATTAGATTCAGGAGAAGTTGTAGCTGAGAAAATGATACATAACAACTTCGAGACATTTATTGATATGTTAGATGCACTACACGTTGCATCCTCAGAATTATGGATAAATTTTTTAAATGAAAGATTACGATACAATTAAAGCGGAAGTCGAGCAGGACTATCCTGAGACATGTGCAATGTTAAAGAGCTTGCTTGAAGAGGAATATAAACTATTCATTAACAAACAACACGACTATGGTCCTGGTAATATTTCAGTAGGGCAAGACTTATCGAAACCTGATGGTCAACATGTTGCTAAAACAGGACTAGTGTTCCGTATTCATGATAAAATACAGAGACTAATTAATCTCGTCATTGTGAAACGTAGTACTGATGCTGCTAATGAACCAATTATCGATGCATGGAAAGATTCAAGTTTATATTGCAAAATTGCTCAGATAGTCGATAATGGTTCTTGGGGTAAATAATGTTAATATCGTTTACAGGAGCTCAATCTTCAGGTAAAACTACGTCACTCAATCATTGGAATGATTGTAGGAATCATTGGAATGTAGTTCCTGAAGTTACTCGTAAACTAAAAAGACAAGGATTTGAGATAAATGATGATAGTGGTAACTACATCGATACTCAAATCGCAATATTAACTGATCATCTAAATAATATCTTTTCATATACTAATACAGATATAGATACTATTTTAGATAGATGTATTGTAGATGGATTTATATACACGCGCTATTTCCGAATGGAAGGTAAAGTGGATGAGTTTACAGATAGGATGTTTACAAAAATGTTTAAAAGATATATTTCGAAATATGATTATATCTTTTATACTAGTCCATATGATGTAGCTTTAATTAACGACGGTGAAAGATCTATGAGTGAAAGTTTTCGCAATAGGATTATTAAGCTATACGAAGATCTAATTTTAAATAAGTATCCAAACGTTTTTGTACTTGAAGGGAGTGTCGAGACACGCTATAATAAGATGGTAGAGATAATGTATCATGAGTAAACTTGATAATAAAAACGTAAGCAAGCATCTAGGTAAAACTAGTAAATATAAATCCGAATATGATGAGAAGCTCTTAGTAAGAGAGCCTAGATCTAGCAATCGTAAGCATCTTAAAATTAAAGATAAAGATTTACCATTTGTAGGATATGATGTCTGGAACGGATACGAAGTTTCAGGATTAATGAAGAATGGGCTACCTGTTAACGCTGTCGCTAAAGTAGTGTATCCTTGTGATAGTAAATATATTGTCGAATCTAAATCTATGAAATTATATTGGAATAGTTTCAATATGACAAAGTTCGGTGAAACGATAGAAGATGTTGTAAGTGGTATTGAGTTCCATGCTGCTGCCGATCTTAGTAAGCTATTACAGACCCAAGTTAAAGTCAAATTATTCTCTTGTGATACAGATTTAAGAGGAGTATCTAATCCATTCTTAGAATCATACGATGGTCATCCAAGCTCTTTAGCAATTATCCCAACTAAGAAATATGTAAGGTTAGAACACTACTTGACAACTGGATGGCGAGCAAAGGATGAGATTAAGATTACTAAGTATAAAGAAGATCCATTTATATTTGATACTAAATATACCACTGTAGCTCAGCCGAATAATCTAAATGTAATGTCTTCGTTACTTAAAAGTAACTGCCGTGTTACATCACAACCTGATTGGGGAGACGTATTTATTCATATCGAAGGTCAATGGTTACCAGGAGTAAAAGAACTACTTGAATATATTGTTTCATTTAGAGATGAAAATCATTTCCATGAAGAAATATGTGAAACAATTTATAAACGCTTGTACGATAGGTTCTCCCCGCGAGAACTAATGGTCGCATGTTTATATGCAAGAAGAGGAGGATGGGACATTAATCCAGTTAGAGCTAATAAAATAGACCTAATTGATGATATGATGTGGGATGAAACTATCCCTTGGATTAAGACCATTAGACAATAAAAAAAAGGGCGCTCTTTCGAACGCCCTTTGCAAATAATCTTATAAAGATTACGAATAGATACCTTGCACAAATGCCTGTGAAACACCCAAGCCCTTCACGAACACTACATGGTAGTAATTCGAAGCACCAAAGAGGTGATCAACAACGCCGTAACGTGTCAACATACCAACCTTCGGATAGAAGGAATTAGGATCAATAGACCTCTGCACCATCACCGGAATATAAGGACAGTAAATGATACCAGTATCATAATACTCAGGACCCTTATAACCAAGCAACGCGTACTCAATCTTATTGACTTCAGCAGCATTGCTTAAGTTCTGCGCCTCGGTACGTGTATCGCGATAGATGTTAAAACGTCCACCAACGTTACCAACCTTAGCAACACCAACCGGTTGCGTGTTAACGTTACCGTCAACAGTCATCCAAGAGAACTCAGGAAGCATCTCAAGAAGAGCGCAAACACGAGGTGTAGCAACAATAAAGTTAGCAGCACCACGGCGGTTACGAACAGCCATCCTATTAGCCTCAATGATCAACTTCTGATAGAAATCACGATTTCTCTCAGCTAACCAACGAGCATCAGCTTTAGCAGACTGCCAAGCAGAATAACCAACTCCAGTACCAGCACCAAGTGCGGATTGAATCATTCGAATGATCATCTCACGGTCGATTTCAGCTTGAATCTCATACGACATAGCATTTGTTAACTCAGCGTCAACATCAATACCATTCATATTCTTAAGATCCTGCTCGAGTTCAACTGACCAGCGAGCGTTCAACCTACGAGTACCAGCCTCAACAGCTGTCTTCTCAAAGCTCAACTCAACTGTAGGAGCTGTCTTAGCGTTATCAAGCTCGAAAGCTGACAAAGCCGCGGCAAATCCGTCGTCGTCGTTGTCGAAATCGCCAGATACCCATCGAGCACCTGAATTAGCATCTCCACCAAAGACTTGTTCTGCTATACCACCAACGTGGCTGGCATCACCAGTCGGACCATCAGTTGCACTATTACCAGTGAACTGAGTATCCAGGGTGTTGTGACCTAACTCACCAGTGATACCCTTAGGATCACCAGTTGCAGCAGTTCCAACAGCATCTGCGCCACCTGTCTGACTAATCGGAGTACCCTCGATAGTAGTATCAGAGTACTTGTAGCGAAGAGCAAATGCGAGACCAACCGGGCCACTCATCGGCTGAACACCAACGATTTCATTGGAGATCAACTCGGGGAATGTACGGCGAATCATCGGTATAAGAATCTTCGGTAAACGGGCATCACCAGTTGCATAACTGTCAGAATTACCGTAATTTCCAGCCGCTTGGCCAGCACCTAGAGAAGGTGTACCAAACGCTGAACCGGTGTTGACGCCACCATCATATCCACCAGCACCTGAAGTGTTGGCTTCCCTTATACACCATTGCTCTTGGTTCTCAAGAAGAATGGCGGTGTTCACCCGCGTGTGCGGGTTCTCAATAGGCGTAACTTTGTCAGAGGTATAGTCCAAAACTGGACTCCACTTCTCCAACAATTGCTCCGCTCTATTATTATCAATATAATCCGTATTAGGACGTACTTTTGTTTCGTTCATAATATTAATTACCTTTTATTTGTAATATAGTTTTTCCGTTGCATTGGAGAATCAGGTAGTATATACCTCAACATTTATAGTCTCATGCTCCTTAATTCTTGAGCATAATAATCAACAGGAGTGTTAGGCTTCTTAGCCCCCTCCTCAATTGTCTTAACTTCAGCATCTTGAGTCTTATTGTCTTTCAATGCCTCTTCCTTTAAAAGATCAAGTGATTCCTGAGCTTTCTTATCAAAAAGACCGATTGTATAATCAAAATTCTCTTCAATAAAAGCTAGGTCTTTATCTTTAAAAGTCTTTCTTACGAAATTTGTTTTCTTCTCATCCATCCCAACGAGCTTCTTTTCTAAATAAAGATCCTTCTTTACATCGTTTAACTCTTTTGCAATTGAATTACGGGATTTAGTAACTTCTTGAACTTCTTTCTTAGATGCTTCAATAGTGTCTTTACCATCTTTTACTGCTTCTCTAATAGATTCATTAGCTAATACCATATCAACTGAAAGCATCTTACGAATATCTTTTAATAAATCATACGCTCTCCGATTCGTAGTAGCTTCTTCAATTGTCTTAGCTGGAATAGCTTCTTCAATATATGATTCAAGATACTCTGAAACAGACTCAACAACAGTATCTTTTAAATTAGTAGCTTCTTCATTAATAGATTGACGGTAGCGGTGAATGACATTTTTTAACTTACGTGCACGGTCTAAATCAACCGCCTCAACTACTGAAGAAAGTTTCTTCGTATGATCCTTATCAATAGCTTCTAACAGCTCCTCTAACTTTTTAGAGTGTTCTTCATCTTGAGCGTGTAAGGCGGTCGCGTTAGCGATTGAAGTCCGATCATCTACCTTCTTATCGACTGCCTCATTAAAGGCTGTTTCAATTTGCTCTAGACTTTCTTCTGTAAGAACGTCCTTACTAACCTCTTTAAGTAAATCAGATATGTTGCTCATATTTTAAAATAGTTGTTTTTTTGACGCTTTCGCGATTTTTTGTTTAAGCTTATCCTCTACTACAGATTTTAAATGTGTAGTAGCTCCAGCATAATTCTTATCAATAATATTACTGATAAACGATTTGATGTGTGGTTTTTGATCCATCATAATTATTTAAGTAAATTATACCATTTTTTTAAAACTTTTGGATAAACTCAATGAACTTATTTCTTAAGTATTCATCTACATCTCTCCTAGGAAGCTGGTTTAAGCTCTCTTCAAATTGATCAAAATACTCTTCGAAGTCTCCACTACGGTTTAAGATCCATTGTTTTGATTCTAAAATACCATTAACAAATGCATCTGAATAAGATGGATCTGCAACACAATCAATCGCAACTAACTTCATTTCAGTAACATGACCAACTTCACTATCAGCTTCTTGATCAATCTTACCTAATGCTCTAGATGACATACCAACTCTAACACCATCAGTTACTAACTGTTTAACTATAGTTCCACAAGGTGTTTGTAACACTTTACTCTTACCATAAAAAATGTTACCGTCTTGTTTCATTTCGGTAACTATATGACATGCTCTTTCTAAATCGACTTCAGCAGTAGTAGGATGATTTAATTCTCCCATTGCTCGGTCTGTTTTAATCATTTCCTTTTCATACCGAGTCACCTCCTGCATCATATTATCTAAATCGTATACGCGTTTGTTCTTATTAACATCAGAAGCCATCATATAAGGTCCCTTGATATATAACCTAGATTCTGATTTATTATTTTTCTCTTCTATTATATATTCAAACTCAGAAGGGTCTGTCTTCTCTACTAGCAATTTAAAGGCCATAGCGCTATAAAATATTTATTGTTTATCTTATCTTTTTCCGTTAAATAATTCTCTTTCTGTGAGAATTAAAAAATTATATCCATGATCGTCGGCCCATTGTTTAGCTGCTTTCCACTTAGCTTGATTAATATCATATGTAGTTTGCTCATGTAATAATGTACTATGTTTCTTTCGACCTCGCATTACCGGACGTTGGGTTTGACTATAAGGTTTTATCTCTACTAAATATTTTACTTTTCTATCTCTTTCCTTTAATACTAAAGTATTATCAACATAATACTTATGCGTTCGAGAATCTATAGGGCTTATGTAAGGTACAGCAACACACTCACTAGTCCATTCTAATACATTTGGATTATGATCACACCATTTAAAAAAATGTAACTCCCATGAACTTCTATAATGAGGGTATTGTTTACCTAGAAATTTTTGACTATAAGCAGGCCTATATATACCTTTTTTAAACTCACCTCTTTTATATATAGCCATTAACCTACAAAGAACATAGGTGGAGGTGCATCTCCAAAGCCTGGAGATGCACCTTCGAACAATCTCCTCTCTAACTCCTTTTTCTCTTCTAAGCCTTCAGCGAGGATACCAGCATCAAGAGATGTACCGCCGAATAATTGAGCATTACCAAACTTACCTCTTACTCTTCCTAATGTAATTTTAGTTAAAGCTAATGCATATTGTTGTACCCAGGGCTCTTTAATTAAATCTTTTATATGTTTCTCGACATAACAACTCAGGACGCCGTAAAATTGTTCGTCTGTCTTAGGTTCAGGTATAAATTGTAAGTGCTGAGTACGGTCATTAAACTTAAAATATCGTTTAGTAGAAAGCATTTTTTCTCGAGTTTCAAGCCATTGTTTTAATATATACCAACTAATTAAATCAAAACCGTAATTACCCATTGCGTAACTAAAATAAGTTTGTTGCGCTAAAGTCTGCTCAATTGTAAATAACGTATTTAAACTACTACTTGTTGACTCATCATAACTAAAAACATCTATTACCTTTCTATTCTGTCTAGTAAGACCATCCCATCTACCAATTGAAGGTGATGTCGCGGTGAGTTGTTGTAAGGTAGTAGTATCATCTAATATAACATTCCGGGTGCCATGAATTGATCCTCCTTGTGTAGTAGTGGTATTTAACACAACACCAACTGATACAGCATTAGTATAAGTACAAGCAACCGCATTACTATCAGGATCTGGAGTACCACCGTCTGCAAGGACACCATCATAACAACTAGTACCTCCTGCTTCTGGATGTGGCTCCAATGGAATATCAGGAATAACGCTCATTGTAAACATATCAGTTGTTGTAGTTTTAGACGTACCATAGTTCGTGTCGAAAACTTCGACACCTGATATTGCTAAATTAATTGATCTCTTAGCTGTAACAATAGTCTTTTCTATATGAGCATTACCGTCATCTAATGTCATGACCCATGTATAATCAGAAGGATCAATAACTTCATCAGAAGACGAAAATTCAAATAAAGATATAAATCTCTCTTCTTGACTACCTTCCCAAAAGGTATCATCAAAAGTTTTTGCCGTGACAGGAGGTGTAATCACGTCTTGTGAAACAGTGACTTCAACTTCATCGGTATATGTCGCGGTCAGTTCAGGAGTAAGAAGAAATAATTCCGAAATATCTAAACCTTTACCAATAGTATATTTGCTACTATCAACAACCAAGTGCTCTAAAGTATAACCAGCAAATTTAGAAAACATTTCTACAGCTTGAGTTATATTAGTAAAAATCTGATGACCATGTAATTCTAAATTAACAATAGGGTAACCAAGAGAATACGTAATCCTATCAGCTGCTTCGGTAAAAGTATCAACCGTATTCGCAAGATGTGTAGAATATAAATGACTACCGGCTGTTAAATAATCGTTTGTCCATGTACTAGTGGCCACATAATTATTTATGTTGGCAACGCTGAAGTTTCACCACCAGGAGTAGGTTCTGGTGTAGGAGTACCAGGAACACCGCCCGGGCCACCACCCGCACCAGCCGCCGGCCCCATAGGAGGCGGGACCTCACTGCCTGGGGCCCCTGGAGGAGGTGGAGGCATTCCAGCATCACCACCGATCGCGGGAGCTGCGCCTGTACCAGCGGCCCAATCAGCGCCGCCGCCACGTATTTGATCTAATTCAAATTGTAAGGCAGCATCCTTCCGGAGCCATTCTCTATTAGCCTTAATTTGTTCATCTGTCCATCCGAGATATTCTTTTTGACCGAACCCTTGAGATATAGATTCATTACTAGTAACATTAGTAAAGTTATTAAGTTTAAGATCCATTATTTGTTGGCGTCGTAATTCAAAATAATTACGAGGAGGCGTAAAAGTCAAATCAAATATATTCTCTTTTAGTTCAAAATCATCCCACATTTTTCTTAATTTGAGATGAGTAATAAAAGCGTCTTTTAAACCAACAGCAAATTGATGCTGAAGCCTAACAATAAAATTAGCAAATTTTAACTCTTCTCTTAATACAGTTGCATCTGCACTATATTGAGAATTTTCAGAATCAACTCTATTAGTAGGTACCTTAAGAGCTTTATATAACTTTTTGATAAAATACTTTAAGTCTTCCAGCTCACCTAAGTTTTGACCACCAGCTAATGTTCTTACATCTGTACCTTGACTACCTTCTCTCTTTGGAAACCAATAAGCATCTAAAATTGATTGTGGATTAAATGAATCTACTCTTTTATTCTCATCTAAGCTAAATGTCTTCTTACTCCAATAATTTTGCATTAAGCGACGTATATAGCTCTCTGCTTTAGGAGCACTCATATTACCAACATCGACATTAAATACTAAGCGCTCAGGAGCTCTAACTAATCGATATATAATAATAGAGTCTTCAATTAAAGATAACTGTCTATAAGCTCTACGCGCATTTTCAATAAAAGGAATTCTAAAAGTTCTATTTTCATTCCATGTACCAGAATTTATATAAGTAATCTGATTCTTTTCCATTGGAATAAAATCTTTATCTTTCAGATTAGTAAATTGTTCGTCAGCTTCTTTATGATGTTTTGCTTTTCTAAGAAGATATGCTTTGATATGCATGTTTTGAAAATTATCATACACCGGATCAATAGCTTGTACTGGTACATTTATAACACCAAGTATACCTTCACTGATGTGCTTTTCATGTATAATATTTTCAAAGTAAAGTTCACCATCTACTAACATACCTCTCACATACTCCCAGCCGCGTTCTTTAATATCAAACAAATTAATAAATTTATGAAACTCTTTATTAAGTTGTTTTTTAACTAACGGATCAAAATCAACAACGTTTCTTAAATCTAAATTAATTATATTACCATGCTCATCTTCATTTAAGAACTCATCACAAATTTCATCTAAAGCGTCTGCAACTTCAGCAAACTGACCCATCACTCTATAATCTCTAATGCGCCTATACTTATCAACATCAAGCGTAGCATACATTAACTCACTATACATCCTATCCGCTAAAAACGCACCTATAGGATGGGCTGAATCAGGAACTTTAGGCGCAATAATAGAGTGCTGAGCTAATAATTCTTTACGTAAAGATCCTGCTTTATAGAAAGATTTAAATTTAGGATTCTCTAAAGTTACATCATCTATAATTGCCGCAGGTGACCTATAGGGTAAATTATTTTGAATAAATTTCTGTAACCCTCTTCCGAATGTACCTTGTTGTCTGTCTTCAGCCATCTTAATTTATTGTTATTGTTGTGTTTATATCAGCTGCTAATGTTGTAAACCCAGCTGCATTAATTGGTATTACATCTACAATACCAGTAACATCAGCTGCTGGAAATACAACAGTCATACTATTATAGTTATTTAATGCATAAGTTCCAGCGCTTGTACCTGCGGTTAAGAAATAACCGCTCAGAGCTGGGGTAATTGTAGCGCCTCCGGATAAATATGGAAGAGTCGTCGTCTCAGAACTACCAACACCAATCTGCTGAAATTGAAAAAGATCTGCTGTGCCAATTGTACTTAACATTACTCCTTGCAAGGAGTCAAAATTATACCCTTCAAATGTTCTAGAACCAGAAAAACCAGAAGCAAGAGTTATATATTTATTACCACCAGTAAACTCTGGACGGCCAGATAACTCTCTATTATCAAAGTCACCAGTTGCAGTAACACTAGTCACCGTAGAATCATATTTTATAAATTTACTCATAATTAAATGCGCTCACCGGAACAAAATTCTGATCAATAGTAAAGATGTTCCGGGTATCTTCTGACGGCGGGCCTTTAAACAACCATCCTTTCATTGTAAAATTTGTATCAGCAATAACTCTAGCAGGTTGTGTACCAGATACTTCAATAGGATAATTCAAGCTTAAAGAACCGTCCCACAATACCTCTGTTCTAATCTCCAAATCGTTTGCTAAATTTTGTGACGATGGTACCTTCCAACTTATAATAATATAAGGATTATTATACGGAACAAAATTACTTAAGATTTGATCCATGTCGGTTTGAAATTTTGTCATTATAGACATTGATATACCTATATTAACCGGTATAGGCATCTGTAACCAATCAGAATCCATCGCACCGGCACTTACTGTTGGTGCTTTACTATAATAAACCCCAGGTATCTTATTAAAGACTCTTTCTGGATCTCTAGATATCGACGTATAATGAACTGCAATTGTAGGGAGTTTTAAAGATTGAGCCTTATTAACTACATCTTGTAATGCTCTTTCTTTAGGACCATAATAAAACCCTACTTTGAGCTGATCAACAACTGTCTTGCCTTTATTATATCTGTTTATAATAACTTCATTAAAGGCAGTAATAAACTGCCTAATCATATCTTTCAGCTCAAAACCATAGTATTGGCTTCTCATTATAAATATTTATTAAATAAACCGATCTATAAAATATGTTGGCAACAAATTCAAGTACTCTGGTATTAATTTTCTTATACCGCCAGCATCAATTACATAAGTTGTACTATAGTCATTTTCATCTCGAGTACAACGACCACACTGCTGTATAAACGTAGTAAACATTTTATTTGTATACCATTTATAATCATTTTTTGACATCTCCTTTACTCTTACGTCTCCTAAGTCAGGCCATGGACACTTAATAATAATACAAAACCGAGATGCATCTCCTTTTAAATCAACTCCAAAATTTAATGACGGGCTCGCTAAGACAGTAGGCTTAGGACTGTTAGAGTGTTCAGTTAATATATCTATATTATCTTTATCACCTCGTATCCGATATAATACTCTGTCATCTTTTAATTGATCTTTTAGCTTTAATGTTAAAGCATTTGACTGAGTGTGAATTAACCCCTTTACATCTTTATGTTCTTCTAGAATCTCCTCTACACACTCAACAACTTTAGGAAAAAATCTATCAATATTCTTTTTTGAGAGTTGGAACGTACCAAATATAATTGGAGAAAGGACTGGATCGAATGACGAAGGTAGGTCTATATATTTAAAATCTTGTTCTGCTACTCCAAGACTTCTCATAACACGCCTATAATCAACAAACGTAGCAGACATAAAAAGAACTTTATCGGCATATTTAAATAAGTGTTGAGCTAGTACATCAATCTTTTTAGGTATTAGTTGTATGTATTTCTTATTATGAATAAAAGCTTTGTTAATAATATATTCAGATTGTTGCCAGGTATCAATAACAAGAAACAAATCCCCTTTTAAGTCAGCAATAAATTTAAATTCCTTCTTCACAGTGTCGCTAATTGTATCAGAATGCTTTTCAAGCATCCGAAGTAACTCAACATATCTGCCTTCTAACTCACTTTGTAATTTAATTAAATTATTATGAAACCGTTTTCTGTTAGATGAATACAATAAACTAAACCCGTGCTTGTTTAACTTATTCAATTCAATACTACAACTAAACCGACTAACTATTATATTTTCTAATTCAGAAGCCTCATCACATACAATGAGCTGTCTATATTTTAAATGATCAGGCTTATGAAAAAAGCTCGAATAACTCTCTACACTTATCTTCGCAGTAATAGATTTATTTTTAGCTTCATAATAATCACACCTATTACAATCCCAACATTCTCTTTTTAATTTAGAACTAAAAATACACGGTGCGGCGTCTGCAAAGCTTCGCTCATCTAAATTACAAATATACGAACTCTTACCTTTAAGAGGTTTTATATCTTCAAAATCTTTAGTATACTGATCCTGTAGTGCTTTTGTTGTTGTTAATATCGATGTGCCGTAATTTTTATTTACAAAATCATCTGCATATTCATAAACTAATTTACCGTTATCCCAAGAGGTATCAAATGCTCTATAATCAGAAACTATCTTTGATAACCTAGATGGTAGTTTTTGTAATCCGTTTGCTATTGTTTTAGCGACAAAACTCTTTCCACAGCCAGTCGGTCCTTGCATGACAACAAACTTATTTTCCTTAAACGCATCAAGTATATTAGGTATAGCATATTGCTGACTTGAGGATGGAATATATCCTTTCGGGAAATTTTTAAGACCCATATGTATATTATAATATCTCTATAGAGAGAAGCAAATCATAATATTTGTTCCGTTTATTTTTAATTAAACGATTAACACGAGGCCTCCACAGAATATCATTTTGATGTATATATTCCAATGTATAATCAAAATATAGTATTTTATCTTTTACAATTACATTAAACGGATAAAGTAATTCTACTTTTTTATTATTAGAAAAAATTAATCGAATATTAAAATCTTTAATTTCATATAATAGTATTTGACCGGTTCCTAAGATTCTTTTTTTAGAAGTGATTTTTACATTATTCAGTAGTAAACCTTTTAATGTATTTTCTACAAGCTCGAAATTCATGTATTCATAAAATTCATTTTATCTCCAGCTGACATTGGAGAAATTTTTTCAGTTAAATATACCCAGAACGTTTGATCAGCTTCTAACGTACTAATTAAATCTACGACATCGCAATTTATAGTTCGAAAATCTTGCATTAATATATCCCAAGTTATAATTAAATTTTCTTGATTAGGATTATAACTTGGTGCCTGTCGCGGCGGGGCATAATTTAAAATGGTACGACCTTCAACTGAATTTAAAAGCGGTATATTATTAGTACATAGCATTCTTCTCATCGCTGGTCGACCAGGTTTAGAATTCCGTCTTGCAAATTTAACTTCACATACTTTATCTAATAATATAGCTTTAAGACTTGCAAGGCTTGTTATCATGATCTTCTAATTCTTCACAAATACCAAAAAACCGTTCCTCATTTATAAAAATACAATCTCTAAGAGACTTATCATATCCTTTAATTGACATATTATCTGCTCTTATTCCTTTATCATCAGGAAAGCAAATAATATCACCGACGTTAGTATACTTAACCTCCGGGCCGACTAATATAACTTTTGCTAATCGCCAAGTACGCTTAACTTGCGCTAAAGGAATATGAATACCGTTTCGAATAACAGACTCACCGTCGGCAGCTAAATCAACAAATTGAGCTAAAACAATATCATCTAACACTTTACTTAATTTATAACCCTGTAAACTGAAAGTATCAGAATTTTGATATGAATCTAAATCAATTAAATTTCTTTTAGGTGAATGATCGAAACTATCTCTTTGAGAATCAGTCAAGTCCATTTTATCGAGCTGGCCCTCATAATGTTGTCTTTCTTTCTTATTCATACTTTTTAATATTTATCTCAAAATTTTCTGAATACAAATCTACTTCACGATAAGATAATTCATATTGCTTACATACTCGATCATATATGTTTTTATCTTTTTTTATTTTCTTTGTATAATTAATATATTTTCTTTTTAATTTTGGAATTAATACATGTAAAAAATTATAATGTTCGACATTTATAGTAAACACTGCTCCATATTTGTTTACACTATTGTTTACCAAATGAACTAAAGATTTGTCCGCAAAAGTTATATATCTATTAATAATATAAGGCGAGTACAACTCCATAGACGTGATGTCTATGTCAATTTTATTTTTTTCAAACAAAATATTAGTTACAAAATCAAAAAAGCTATTTGCTTGCTTCATATGCTTCATAATAAAGACAGTTTAAGTTCCTAAATCAAATTTCACAACAGTTTTGCGAAAAAAATTTAGACATGAGTCACGAACTACTAGCCTCGAGTTCCAAATTTGCCAAATAGGGAAATCTCCCGAGGTTTGCGAAAAAAATTTAGATATACAACTGGGGCTCACAAGGTTAATTTCGTAGTCGCAATAAACGCGTCATCCGCCATGGAATAGTAGGTATCTATGACGATTTTCATGAATTCTTCCGCCTGATTATCGGTTAAATTGGTAGAATATGCAAAAGCTGGTGCTTTATTCCCTGCAACTACATTAATTGCGGTGTGCCCAATGGCAACATTGTCTTTTGAATAGGTTATACTCACACTACACTTACCTTTTGGTTGAATAATTCCGTGCTGCTCAAATTCCTTGTGTACAATTAGGTCATCACCGTCAACTTCAATCGGAGCCTTCAAATATTTCGTCGACAACAGGTTCGCAATTTGTGTGTTAAGTAATCTTTGAAAGAAAACAGCACCAAGAGGACATAAATTAGGAAGCTCCCAACAAAAATTAATAGCATCGTCGGAATAAATGAAATCATTGTTAAGAAGGTCTTCATTGTCAATCATGCCCTCCGTTTCGACCTTCATCGGTGCGCGAAACGCGACAATATTTCCAATCGGGAGAGTTTTTTTACGAAAATATTTATAAGCGAAGCGGTTGTGGATTAACTTTCCATCATACAGATCAACGTCTTTTAAAATCATACTAACATTATAGTGTATAATATAAAAAAATCAATCATCAAACTTATATCCAAAAT
>Ga0114908_1000287_pt1 | contig 31092 bp, 36 predicted proteins | sample MalvireepMed_s17_FD_87292 | JGI IMG/M metagenome (GOLD analysis project Ga0114908, IMG submission 87292) | Marine viral communities from the Global Malaspina Expedition - Malaspina viral metaG DeepMed_s17 | ecosystem: Environmental > Aquatic > Marine > Oceanic | place: Mediterranean Sea... | reverse complement strand
ATATAAAGCCTGTACAGATAAATACATTGTTCTTTTTGAAAGTTCGTTTAAGAGAAACTTCATTCATGTAAAGGATGTCGTGGGTGCAATGGTATTTGCTGCAAGGCACTATGACGAAATGAGAGGCGAATCTTTTAATGTCGGTTTGAGTGATGCAAATCTTTCAAAGATGGAATTGTGTGAAATTATTAAAGAGTATATCCCAAAATTTTCTATTCAAGAATCAGAAATTGATAACGACCCAGACAAGAGAAATTATATTGTAAGCAACGATAAACTAGAGTCTCTTGGTTGGAAACCAACGGTAACATTACAAGATGGCATTAAAGAATTGATTGAAGCGTACCAGATAATTTCATACAACAACAAGTTGTTTACAAATCAGTGAGGTGAATTATGAAAGTAGGATTTACAGCAGGCAATTTTGATGTACTTCATCCAGGCTACATCTATACCTTTGAAGAAGCAAAAAGACACTGTGATAGGTTTATCGTATTTCTTCAGCGAGACCCATCGGAAGGTAGACATTCAAAGTATAAGCCAGTCATGTCTTATTACGAAAGATACAAGTCTTTAATGTCAATCAAGTATATTGATGAAGTGTATATGTATCAGAACGAGGAAGAACTTTATGAGTTAATTAAGTTCTTTAAACCTGATATTCGTATCTTGGGTGAGGACTACATCGGAAAATCCTTTACGGGTGATGATTTGCCACCGAAAGTAATTTACACAACTCGCTGTCACGAATGGTCAACGACAAGATACAAAGATTTGATTACTATTCAAACTATCAAACAAAATCCAGACATTGTAAAAAAGGCATCAAAATGAATAGTGTAATGATAACAGGATGTGCAGGATTTATCGGCAGTTATGTAGCCGAAGAATTTATCAATGCTGGATATAAAGTTATTGGTGTTGATGTACTAACCTATGCTGGTTTCGAAGAAAATATGTCTTCGTTTATTGATAATCCTAATTTTATTTTTCATCAAATGGATATTAATGTTACTAATGGTATCAAAATGTTTGCTGAACAAGAAGATGTAAAGTGGATAATTAATCTAGCAGCAGAAACACATGTAGACAATTCTATTAAATCGGCAGACGTTTTTATTAAATCAAATATACAAGGAACAAAAAGTATTCTTGATGCTTGTAGAAAATTAGATATTCCCCTGCTTCAATTCTCCACTGATGAAGTATATGGAGTTGCAGTAAATCGTTCTTTTACAGAAAGAAGTTCTTTACTTCCACAAAATCCATATTCTGCAACTAAAGCAGCAGGCGATCATATGATCCAAGCATATGCAAATACTTATGGAACAAAACACATAATCGTCCGCCCCTCAAATAACTTTGGTCTGCGCCAACACGATGAGAAGTTTCTACCAACTATTATTCGAAAACTAAAAGCAGGTGAAAAGATTCCTGTTTATGGCAAGGGAAATCAAATTCGTGAATGGACACACGCACGGGATACTGCAAAAGCAACCAGATTCATTTTAGAAAATTCTACAGCAGATTGGAGAAAGTCTCCTGCATACAATGAAATATATAATATATCATCTGGTTTTCATACAGAGAATATGAATGTTGTTCAGATGGTGTGTGATAATTTAGGTTTACGAATCGAAGATTGCATTGAACATGTTCCAGACAGACTAGGTCACGATTTTAAATATTCAATATCATCTAGAAAACTTGAGAATATTGGTCATACCGTATATACTAACTTTGAAAAGGACTTGAAGGAAATTATAGATTATGAATTTAATAGCATACGGAACTAGACCAGAGTGGATTAAACTTCAGCCCTTGATTAATGTCTTGAGAGAGAATCTCCATGATGTTCGAGTTTTATTCACAGGGCAACAAAAGGATATCGGTGAATTTGAATATGATATTGCAATCGAAATACCAGAAAAAACAAACAACAGGTTGAATGATGTTATCACTTCTATAATTGAAAGAACTGGTATGGAAACAATACTTAATGTCTTTGATGGTGTAACACACACAATTGTTCAGGGAGATACTGCTTCTGCATTTGCTGTAGCGTTGTCCTCTTTTAATCGAGGCATTCCTGTTTCACACATTGAAGCAGGACTTAGAACATATGACAACGAAAACCCATATCCAGAAGAGGCATATAGACAAATGATATCGTGTATTGCTTCTTACCACTACACCCCAACAAGGACAGACTTTGATAATTTGGTAAGAGAAAGAAAAAGTAATATTACTATAACGGGAAATACAGTTATAGACACTTTGCCCGAATTACCTATTACAGAAGAAGATGTTGTTCTTGTTACGATGCACCGCAGAGAGAATCACGAAAAGATGAAAGAGTGGTTTCAAGAGATAGAGAAATTAGCAAACCATTTTTCTGATTATGAATTTATTTTACCTCTTCATCCAAATCCAAAAGTTATAGAAGCCTCTAGTGTTTTGGAAAAGGTTAATGTGGTAAAACCAATGGAACATCACGATTTGTTAAAAATACTTGCTAAAAGCAAAATGATAATTACGGACAGTGGAGGAATACAGGAAGAAGCCAGTTTTTATGGAAAGAAAGTTTTAGTTTGCAGAAAGGCAACAGAACGCCCTGCTCCAAACCAAATACTTGTTGGATTCCCTGAAAAATTATATCCAGCATTTGACAATCTATTAACTAAACCCCTCCTAAATAAAGAGTGTCCATTTGGTGTTGGAGACTCATCAAAAAGAATTTATTCAATTATGAAAGAATGGAATATTTTATGATTTACAAAATTAGAATTTATGATATAATTAAGAGAAATCTGGAGAACAAATAATGGCATTTACCAAAACCCTATGTATGATTGTAAAGGATGAAGAACACATCATCAAAGAGTGTCTAGAATCAATGTATAAAAATGTTGATAGGTATGACATCACTGATACTGGTTCTACTGACAAAACCAAAGAAATCATTACGGAATTCTTTAAGGAAAAGAAAATTCCTGGCGAAATCTATGACCACAAATGGGATGGTTTCGGAAAATCAAGAACACAATCTCTCAAAAACTGTGAAGGTAAAGCAGACTATGCTTGGGTAATTGATGCTGATGATATTTTTACTGGAGAAATTACTTTTCCAGAAGATGTAGAACTTGATGCCTATTCTTTGAGAATTAAGCGTGGCGATTTTACTTGGTGGAGAAGCCAAATTTTCAGAGTCAAATCTGGTTGGGTATACACTGGTGTACTTCACGAATATGCCGAGTGTCCTTCAAAACAAGCCGATGGTTCAATTAAACAAGGAAGATTGCAGGCTGAAGGATATCATATAGATGCAAGAACATTGGGCGCAAGAAATGTTGGCATAGAACCTATTGAAAAGTATAAAAACGATGCAGAAGTATTTCTTAAATGTTTAACCGACGAAACCGACACAAACTATGAACCAGAAAATGTTCGATATATTTTCTACTTAGCACAATCGTATTTTGACTCAAAGCAATTTGATAAAGCAAAAGAATGGTATATGAAGAGAGCAGAAGCAGGCGGATGGGAAGAAGAAGTTTTCTATTCACTTTTCCGTGTTTCTATTTGTAGTAGTATTCTTGGAGAACCTTGGGAAAAGACTATGCAATATTTTCTTTCTGCTTGGAACTTCCGTCCAATTCGTGCAGAACCTCTTTATCAGATTGCAAGAATTTTCCGATTGTCTGGACACCCAAGGCTCGGATATCTTTTTGCAAAACAGGCAAAAGATATTCCGTTCCCCTCACAAGATATTTTGTTCCTTGCAAATGAAGTTTGGGAATGGCAAGTTCTTGATGAAATTGGTTCAACTGCCTTTTATGTTGGACAATTCCAAGAAGGATATGATGCTTGTATGCAACTCTTAAAGGAAAATAAATTTCCAGAATCTGAAAGAGGAAGAATAATGGGAAATCTTGAACAGTATCAAATGAAGATTGCAGAAGTAACAAATGTGCAAAATGAAGAGATAAAACGCAACGAAGAAATGAATGCTGAGATTGCAAAAAATCGAGAAGAAAGACTTGCCAGGGAAGCAGAAGAAAGCGAAAAAGAAAAAACAGAGAGAGCAGAGGTAGTAAAAAAAGCCAATGAGAAGAAAGCAAAATTACAAAAACAAAAAAAGAAAAGAAAGCAAAAGGCATAGATAGTATATGAAATCAGGAAAATATGATATCTCCGTTGACCAAGGTTCTACCTTTATATTCCATATGGGATATTGTGATGCCGCCGGTGCATCTGTTGACCTTTCTGGATATACTGCATCAATGCAAATAAGAAGATCAGTAATAGATACACAACTAATTCTTGACATTACTAGTGATGGTGGAGTAACTGGTGGAGGAACAACTGGAGAATTTACTACAGGTTCTCTGTCTGGTCCTAGTGGAGGAGGTTCTGCGTCAAATCTCATAAGCGGAATGACCCTTAATGGTTCTACCGTCGGCTGGGCTGGTGCCAGTGGAACAACAGGTGGTGTATACATCTATATTGATGCTGATACTATGAAGAATGTTCCGCCTGGAAATCATCACTATGATTTTGAATTTAATAATTCAGGAGTTATTGATAAGGTTGTTTCTGGAAGATTTGAAGTCGAGGGTGAAGTAACAAGATGATAGTAAATATAAGAAAGACAAAACCTAATAAAGTTACAATAATTTCAAAAAATACTATTATACTCAAACAACAAAATGATAGAATAGTGGTTGTGAAAACCTCTTAAAATAAAGGTACTTTATTATGATTAGATTAGAATGTTATCGCATTCACGAAGATGTGACATTGCCCCAAATTGCAACACAAGGTTCCGCCTGCTTTGATGTACACGCATACATCAATCCGACTGTTCCTGTTGCTGTGTATGGGATGGAAAACAAAAAGACAGAAGTGCTTCCTATAGATGGAAGAATTGCGATTAGACCAGGCGACCGAGTACTCGTCCCAACAGGACTCATCTTCAGAATTCCTTTTGGAGTTTCGATGAGACTACACGCAAGGTCGAGCGTTTCTCTTAAGAAGGGTTTGATTATGCCAAATGGCGAAGGTATCATCGATAGTGATTACTATCACGAAACATTTATTATGTTGTATAATGCATCAGCGGATACTGTTTATATCGAAGACAACGAACGAGTCGCACAGGGCGAACTTATCGAAAACAATATAGTTGATGTATGGGAAACATTTGAAAAGCCAAGTCAATCTACTGAACGGGTGGGTGGATTTGGCAGTACAGGAGTTAATTAATGAATCGTGAACAACTATTCAAACACCACAAGAATATATGTAATGAAGCACTTAGCATTATGGAAAAAAAGAATCACGACTATGCTGGACAAGATGGCGAATCCCCATTTGCTAACTTCACTCGGTCGGAAGATATGGGAATATGTACGACCGAACAAGGATTTTTAGTTAGGCTTTGTGATAAACTTTCCCGCCTTTCCACCTTTGCTAACGCCGGCGAACTTAAAGTAGAAAATGAATCTTATCACGATGCCATCGTCGATATTATCAACTACTGCGTGTTGTTCGATGGATTCGTTTCAACTAAAAAATCTTGACTTTACCCTTATTTATGGTATAATTTGGTTATGAAAATAGCACTAATATTATCGTGCCTCACCATAGTCGCCGCCCTCGAAGGCCCGAAGTTAGATTCTCGCCATGTAGACTTGTTGGCGGCTATGTGTGAGGTCGAATCAAATTGCGACCCAACCAAAGTTGGAGGAGCAGGTGAAATCGGATGGTATCAAATTCTGCCAGATTTTTGGACAGATGCACTGAAACACGACCCAAGCATCGGCGGCGTTTATGAAGATGTTGCACGGGACAAGGGGTATGCGGAGAAATGTATCCTTGCATATTGGGACAGATATGCTACAGAAAAACGACTAGGTAGAAAAGTTACCGACGAAGACCGTGCAAGAATCCACAACAGAGGTCCCAATGGATACAAGAAAAATTCTTCTAAGAAATATTGGGAAAAGGTAAAAGCCATTTTGAATGAATGAATTTTATACTAATGTTGCTGTGCGGGGGAAAAATATTCTCTATCGTGGGATAGACGAAAGTGGCAACCGCATCACCAGAAAAGAACAATTTTCCCCAACCCTCTTTATTCCTTCTCAAACTGAAACTGAGTGGAGAACACTAGAGGGTTATTATGTTGAACCAGTTCAGCCTGGAAATATTCCTGAAACCCGCGACTTTGTAAACCAATACAAAGATGTACGGGGGTTTGATATTTACGGCAATACAGATTATGTTTGCCAATATGTTGCAGATAATTTCCCAACAGAGATTGAGTACGACATTTCTAAGATTGTTGTTGCCAATATTGATATTGAATGTGAATCTGAACACGGATTTCCAGAGACTGATAATCCAAGAGAACGAGTAAATGCTATATCTGTAGACTTCAATGGCACGATGTATGCTTTTGGACTTGGTGAATTTAACCTAAGTGTTCAGCAGGCAGACTACCAATATAAGTATGACAATGAAGAAGATTTGCTTCGGGAATTTCTTGACCTTTGGGAGAGAGAATCACCAGATATTGTTACTGGTTGGAATGTTCGATTCTTTGATATTCCGTATCTCGTTAATCGTATTGGAACTTTATTTGGTGAGTCCGAAGCAAAGCGTATGTCTCCTTGGCGACAATTGAGAGAACGAAAGATATCAAAATGGAACAGAGAAAACACTTGCTATGAACTAGCAGGAATTGCTACACTAGATTATTATGAGTTATATAAGACTTTTACTTATGTAAACCAGGCATCGTATTCACTGAACCATATTGCAGAAGTAGAACTGGGCGAGAAGAAGTTGGACTATTCTGAATATGATTCGATGTCGGAGTTTTACAAGAACAATTTCCAGAAGTTTATGGAATATAATGTTCTTGATACTCGACTAGTAATGAAACTTGAAGACAAGATGAAGTTGCTTGAACTTGCCATATCACTTGCGTATGCCGCCAAGGTAAACTTTACTGATGTGTTCGGTCAAGTAAAGATGTGGGATTCAATTATCTACCATTATCTTAATGAACACAAGATTACAATCCCACCAAAGAAAAGTAGTTCTAAAAACGAACAATACGCAGGTGCATATGTCAAAGACCCTATCACGGGAATGCACGATTGGGTTGTATCATTGGACCTTAATAGTCTATACCCGCATCTTATTATGCAATATAACATTAGTCCAGAGACAAAGATAAACCAAGATAAGGATTATATGATTACGCCCAACAGTGTTCTTGGTGAGCAGTCTGACCACTTTAAGAAAGCACTAAAATCACATACTGATAAAAATTATTCTGTCGCGGCAAATGGTACTTGTTATCAAAGAGAACATCAAGGATTTCTTCCTTCTCTTATGGAAAAATTGTATAAAGAGCGGAAGATGTATAAGAAAAAAATGATTAAGTGCCAAAAGGAACGACAGAAAGTTGGTAGGTTGAACATGCCAACTCTTGGAAAGGGAGCATTGGCAAATAAATTAGATAAAGAGATTGCAAAGTACAACAACTTCCAGTTGGTTCGTAAAATTCAATTGAACTCTGCTTATGGTGCTGTTGGCAACGAATGGTTTCGTTACTTTGATGTTGATATGGCAGAAGCAATTACTCTGTCAGGGCAACTAAGCATCCGTTGGATTGCTGATAGACTAAATGCGTTTTTAAACAAGACAATAGGAACAGATAATTATGACTATGTTGTGGCATCTGATACTGATAGCGTATATTTGCGGTTGGGTAATTTGGTTGATATGGTATGCAAGGAGGGAAAAACAAAAACAGAAATTGTGGATTTCCTCGACAAAGCATCAGAAGAAATCATCTTACCTTTCATCAAAAAGGAATACGACAAACTTGCAAGGTTAATGAACGCATACGAGAACAAGATGGTGATGGACAGAGAGTGTATCGCAGACAAAGGAGTATGGACTGCAAAGAAACGATATATGATGCAAGTACAAGATTCTGAAGGCATTCGTTATGACCCACCTAAAACAAAAATTATGGGAATTGAAACAACACGCAGTTCTACTCCACAAGTTGTTCGTGATGCTCTTAAAGAAGCAATCAATCTTATTCTTACTTCTGATGAGTCTACCATTATTTCCTTTATAGAAGACTTTCGAAAGAAGTTTAATGGATTCAGCCCAGAAGAAATTGCATTTCCCCGTGGAGTCAATGGAATAAAAAAATATGCTGACAGGTCAACCATCTATCAAAAATCTACACCCATCGCAGTAAAAGGCAGTTTACTCTATAATCATTATATTGGTGAATTGAACTTAGGCGACAAACACAGATTGATTGCTGATGGAGATAAAATTAAATTTCTTCATCTCAGGAAACCAAATCCATTAGGTGGTGTTGCAGGACAAGACCAAGTAGTGGCGTTTCCTAATGAATTGCCGAAGGAATTCAAATTAGACAGGTTTATTAATTATGATATGCAGTTTGAAAAGTCCTTCCTCTTTCCTCTCCAGAACATCTTGGAAATTGTGGGTTGGAACTGGAAAGAAGTTTCGTCCTTGGAGGGATTTTTTGTATGATATCTGAAAAAGCGAGAAAAATTATACTAAATATACTAAAGTCTAGATTGTCAAAATTGCGTGATTCTTTAAAAGAATGCCAATCCGACAAAAATTGTAGTTTGAAAAGTTACGAGAATATTGTTGAAAAGTGTCAACAAATAGAGTATGCTATAGATGAATTGGAGAATTTAAAATGATAGAAGGAACATACATAGAAAAACTGATTGACCGTACAGTAGAAAGTTGGGGAAGACTCCTTGGCTTTTATGATGAAGGAGACAGGTCAAGACATAAAGACGGAACATTTAAGGGAGATGATACATCAACCCCCAACACAAATGAAGCGTGGAAAACTGGAAAGAGTCCAAAGAAAAAGAAGACAAAAAAATGAATGTGAAAATCATAAAATTAAAAAATCAAGAAGAGGTTCTTTGTGAATTGGTAGAAGAGAAGGATGATGTTTATGTGATTAAAAATCCTTGTGTACTTCTGCCAACACAGCAACAAAGCATTGCAATGGCGCCGTGGCTTCCTTTTGCTAAAATTAAAGAATTGAATGTGCCAAAGGAACAGGTTTTATTTATCCTTGAAGTGATAGATGAGATTGAAAAACAGTATGACCAACAATTTAGTGCTGTGTTTGCTCCTAAATCTAAAATCATTACGCCGTCTGGTCCTCTTGGATTAGCAAAGTAGCAACTTGAAAAGGATAAAATATGCAAAACAGTTTTTTACAAAGTATCATCAAGGAAACAGGAAATAAATATGCAACGGTTGCGAGCGATGGGATTGATGGTTCTGATGTTAGCGGTTGGGTTAATACAGGCAGTTTTTCTTTTAACGCCCTACTTTCTGGTTCTATGTTTGGCGGTATACCTAACAATAAAATTACTGCATTAGCAGGAGAATCTGCAACGGGCAAAACATACTTTGCATTGGGAATTTGTGATAAATTTCTTCGTGACAATCCCAACGCAAATGTTTTATATTTTGATACAGAATCAGCAGTAACATCTGAAATGATTGCAGAGCGTGGTATTGATCCAAACCGTGTTGGTATTTTTCCCGTTGCTACTGTAGAAGAATTCCGTCACCAAGCGATTAAAATTGTAGATGCTTACACCGAACTTGCAAAAGACCAAAAGACTCCAATTATTATTGTATTGGATTCACTTGGTCAACTTTCAACTTCAAAAGAAATGGCAGATACCGCAGAAGGTAAAGGTACGAGAGATATGACTCGCGCCCAAGTTATCAAAGCAACATTCCGTGTTCTTACATTGAAGTTGGGTGCGGCTGGTATTCCTCTTATTCTTACCAACCACACATATGATGTGATTGGTTCAATGTTCCCACAAAAAGAAATGGGAGGCGGTTCTGGTCTTAAATATGCTGCTTCAACCATTATTTATCTTTCTAAGAAAAAGGTAAAAGAAGGAACAGATGTCATTGGTAATATCATTCATTGTAAACTTTACAAGTCACGACTAACCAAGGAAAATTCAATGGTTGATGTAATGTTGAATTATGACCACGGTCTTAATCCATATTATGGTCTTATTGATATTGCACTAAAGTATGAGATTTTCAAAAAGGTTTCTACACGAATCGAACTTCCTGACGGAACAAAAGTTTATGAAAAGACAATCAACAACAATCCCGAAAAGTATTTTACCAAAGATATTATGGAAAAACTTGAAGAGGCAGTTGAAAAAGAATTTAAATATGGTAATATGTCTGTAAGCGAAGAAGAAGTTTTTGAAGAGTTAGAAGTTACAGAAGATGCTTGAATACACATATGTAAATCATCCCGCTTCGAAACAAAACCAACAAGCAATACAAATTAAGAACAACGAATATAAAGGTGTTGTTTTTACTTTTGGTCAGGTTAGTTTCTATGAAGTAGATGACACACCACACATTAAGTTTGACTATAATGTTCTTGAAGGGGAAGACCCCAAATCAGAAGACTTTACTGAACTTCTTGGTGACATTGTAGTTGATATATTGGAAAGAGAATTCGAGTCAAATAATGAACAGGGAGTTTTTGTAGATGCATCAGACTATAGAAAAGACGATACTGAACAGCCTGCTGAAGAATGAAGTATACGCAAGAAAAGTAATTCCCTTTCTTAAAGATGAATATTTTCACGATAAGATAGAGAAACTAGTATATTCTTCAATATATAAGTTCATAACAAAGTATAATTCTCTTCCACCAAAAGATGCAATTGATATTGATTTATCAAACGCATCAATTACAGAAGAAGAATTTAAAGATGCTAGTTCTTTAGTAGAAGATATTAATGTTGAATACGATTCGAACGAAGAATGGATAGTAGAACAAACCGAAAAATTCTGTAAAGATAAGGCAGTGTACAATGCGATTATGGAATCAATCCATATTATCGATGGCAAATCAGAGAGCGTCCAGGCGGAGAACGCAATACCCGAAATCCTCTCCGAAGCCCTATCGGTCTCCTTCGATACAAGTGTCGGACACGACTACATCGAAGACGCCGAAGACAGATTCAAATTCTACCACAGAGTAGAAGAGAAAGTTCCATTTGATATTAGTTTGCTTAATGCTATTACAAATGGCGGAACACCATCAAAAACATTAAACATTGTAATGGCGGGAACTGGTGTTGGTAAGTCACTCTTTATGTGTCATCACGCTTCTTCTTGTTTGTCGCAGGGATTAAATGTACTTTATATTACTTGTGAAATGGCAGAAGAAAGAATTGCAGAACGCATAGATGCAAATCTTATGGATATAACAATGGATGAACTAAAAGAACTTCCTGAAATGTCATATGCAAAGAAGATTGGCAAGATACAAAATAAAAATTCGGGTAAACTTATCATAAAAGAATACCCCACTGCAACTGCAAGTACTAGTCATTTCCGACATTTGCTTGATGAATTATCATTGAAAAAGAAATTTAAACCAGATATTATTTTTGTTGACTATCTTAACATTTGTGCTTCATCACGAATGAGGATGAATGCAAATGTAAACTCATACACATATATCAAAGCAATTGCGGAAGAACTCAGGGGATTGGCAGTAGAGAGAAATGTCCCCATTTGGTCTGCTACTCAAGTAAATAGAAGTGGATTTACATCTAGCGATTTTGGTTTAGAAGATACATCAGAATCGTTTGGTTTGCCAGCCACGGCAGATTTTATGATTGCATTAATTGGAACAGAAGAACTCGACCAACTAGGTCAGATTCTTTTAAAACAACTAAAAAATAGATATAACGATTCTGCTACAAATCGAAAATTTGTAATTGGAATCAATAGAGCCAAAATGAAACTTTTTGATTTAGAAGATACTGCTCAAAAAGAACTAATCAATACTGGACAAAAAGATAGTTTTGGTGTAGGATTTGACGGTAATAATTACGACACGAAATTTACAAAGGCCAGCGACGAATTTATCGACTGGAAAATCTAGGAGTTCTATTATGGATAATGATAGAGATATTAGTAAAGAAGAATTGAGAGAATGGGAAGAGTGGGCAAAAGAGTGGATTGCCGAACAACAAGAAGAAGACAATAAAAAGGAAGAAAGCAATAAAGAATGACTGCCTTTGTTGATAAAAAATTTATCAATAGAATTTCACCAACACTTAGAAATTTTAAATGGAAAAAAGAAAACCTAGCAAATTGTTCTTGTCCTATTTGTGGTGATTCACAAAAGAACCAAAGAAAGGCTAGGGGATTTTTCTATCAAAAAGGAAATGACTATTTCTATAAGTGTCATAATTGTGGTGCAGGTCATAACCTATATAATTTCTTAAATCAAGTATCCCCGTCATTGTGCAAGGAATACCGACTAGAAAGATTTCGTAATGGAGAAACAGGCCAGTCAAACTATAAAAAGCCGAGGGAAAATGAATTGTTCAAATTTATAGATTCAAAACCAAAATTTAAAAGAAAAGATGAAGTTCTAGACCAATTAGAATGTCTTTCAGATTTACCAAGTGAACACATTGCTGTTCAGTTTGCAAATGTGAGAATTATTCCCAAGCAACATTGGGGAATATTATACTATACCGATGACTTCGGTTCTTTTATGAAAGAACTTGACCCATCGTGTGCGCCGATGGATAAAGAAGAACGATTGGTTATCCCATTCTTCAATCAAAGTGGAGATGTGGTTGCCGCTCAGGGTAGGTCATTGAGCATACACGATGAAATGAATGCAAGGGCAACAGCAAAGTATATCACCGTAAAATATGACAAAAGTATCGACCGCCTTTGGTATGGTCAGTGGCGTGCAAATCCAAACAAAAGAGTGTATGTTGTAGAAGGTCCGATTGACAGTTTGTTTCTTACTAATGCGGTAGCGATGGTGGGTGCAGGCGCACTAAGAGTAATACCCGACCGCTTTGCAGATACACCAATGACATATATTCTTGACAACGAACCACGCAATAGACAGATTTGTAGTTATATTGAAAAGTTAATTGAGATGGGAAAAGAAGTTTGTATTTGGCCAGACACCATCCTCGATAAAGACATTAATGATATGGCACATCATATGTCCACTCGCAAAATACAAAAGACGATTAACGAAAACACATATAGTGGATTAGAAGCAACTCTTCGTTTCCGTGACTGGAGAAAAGTGTGAATAAAAAGAAAGTAAAAGAAGCAATTAAATGCCTTCTCCAGTATGGCTGGATGTGGGGATACCCAAAGCACATTTCAAAAGACGGTTGGGATGCTTTACACACTTTCTATAAAGTAGAATTGAATGGTGGAAAAGAGTTTGTTCCAGATAAAACAAACAGAGCAACGACATGAAAATTAAAGTTTTAGATAATGGACATGTTGAATATGCTGACCATATGGGAAACGACCTAACAGTTGTTAATGCCGCTAGAGTATCTTTCGCAAACCACAAAGAAGAGTTTGAAGAGAAAGATGAAAAACTCATTCGTTATCTTGCAAAGCATAATCACTGGACACCGTTCGCCCATCCACAGATTACTCTTCGAATCAAAGCACCTGTTCCTATTCGTGTTCAATTCTTTAAGCACAAGCAAGGATTTGTAGAAAATGAAATCAGCAGACGATATGTTTCGTTTACTCCAGAATTTTATCATCCTGAATGGAGAGGCAAACCAGAAGGAAGTGCAAAGCAAGGTTCGGGTGAAAAATTATCTTGGAGTTTGGAAAGAGATTCTTGGGATTATTCTTTAGATGAATTATATGATAATGCTTTACATTTATATGAACGAATGATTGATGAAGGCGTTGCACCAGAGCAAGCACGATTCGTTCTCCCGCAAGCAATGTATACGGAATGGTATTGGACGGGTTCTCTTGCTGCATATGCAAGATTTTACAAACAACGAACTGATCCTAACGCCCAATGGGAAGTTCAACAATATGCTAAAGCGGTTGGAAAAATTATTGAGCCGTTATTTCCAGTTTCTTGGAACGAACTAATCAAATAATATAAATACCCTAAAAGGAATAGTAGATAATGAATTACATTAGTGACATCCTGCCCGAAGAATTTCTTCTGCCATATAAGACGAAGAAACCAAATTGGGGATACAACGGACTTGGTGAAATTGTATACAAGCGAACATATTCTCGCTTGAAGGAGGATGGCACAAATGAAGAATGGTGGGAAACTATCGCAAGGTGTATTAATGGCGCACAACATATTGGTGCCGACTATACAAAAAAAGAAGCACAACAATTATTCGAATATATGTTTGAACTCAAATGCAATTTTGCAGGCAGAATGCTTTGGCAATTGGGTACTTCAACAGTCGATAGGTTTGGTGGGAATTCTCTTCTGAATTGTTGGGGTGTTTGCATTCGTGATATTGATGATTTCTGTTTCATCTTTGAGAACTTAATGCTTGGTGGTGGGGTAGGATTCTCTATTCGAAAAGAAGACATCCACGAACTCCCCCGTGTTAAAGAAGGCGTTTCTGTTAAACACAAAAAGAGAAACGATGCAGATTTTATTGTTCCTGATTCCCGCGAGGGGTGGGTAAAACTTCTCAAGAAAATTCTTAAATCTTATTTCTATACTGGCCAATCTTTTACCTATTCTACTTTACTTGTTCGTTCATCGGGAGAACGCATCAAGGGATTTGGCGGGAAAGCATCTGGGCCTGGGATTCTTATTGATGGTATTGAAAATATTTGTGAAGTAATTCAAGAACGAGAAGGCAAAAAGTTACGGTCCATTGATGTTTTAGACATTTGTAATATTATTGGGTCTGTCGTTGTTGCAGGTAATGTTCGTAGGTCTGCTGAAATTGCAGTTGGTGATCCTGATGATTATCTATTCCTTCGTGCAAAACGATGGGACTTAGGAAACATTCCCAACTGGCGTTCTATGTCAAACAATACAATCTATGCAGATTCTTACGATCATATCAGCGATGCAGTATGGAAAGGATATGATGGTTCTGGAGAGCCATATGGTTTCTTTAATCTTCCCCTCGCACAAAAGTATGGAAGGCTAAAGGACAAGAAAAAAGACAGATGTGAAATTGTAAATCCCTGTGCAGAAATTCTTCTGGAATCTTATGAGTGTTGTAACCTTTCAGAAATCTATTTGAATAATATTACCTCTAAGGCGGAACTTAAAGATTGTGCAAGGTTGCTCTATAAAACACAAAAGGCTATTTGTGCATTGCCATTTATTCATCCACAAACCGAAGATGTTGTTCACGATAATATGAGAATTGGTGTAGGAATTACAGGCATTTGTCAATCTCTCGACAAATTAGATTGGTTAGATGATTGTTACGAAAACCTTCGGGAGTATGATGAGAAATGGTCAGAGAAAAAAGGATATCCTGTAAGCATTCGATTAACCACAGTAAAACCATCTGGAACGCTTTCTCTCCTTTCTGGAAGTACGCCTGGTGTTCATCCTGCATATGCTAATTATTTTATTCGAAGAGTTAGAATGTCTAGCAGTGACGATCTTGTTAATATGTGTAGAGAATCCAATTATCCAGTAGAGTATGCAAAAAGATTTGATGGAACAGAAGACCGCAGTACGGTTGTTATAGAGTTCCCTTGCCATATCAACGGAAAGACCATTCTTGCAAAAGATATGACGGCGGTAAAACAATTAGAACTTGTAAAGAAATTACAAACAGATTGGTCGGACAATTCTGTTTCTGTAACTGTCTACTATCGCCTTGAAGAACTCGATGAAATTAAAGAGTGGATGGCAAAGAATTATGAGAAATCATTAAAGACAGTAAGTTTTCTACTACACAACGAACACGGATTTGAGCAAGCGCCATATGAAGAAATTACTAAAGAAGAATATGAAAAAAGAGTTTCTAAAATAAAGCCAATGGAGAATATAGAAACGGGTGAGGTTTTGACCGAATTAGAGTGTGTTGGCGGTTCTTGTCCCATCCGATAAAATTTAAATTTTTTATTGACACCTGCGTTTAATATAGTATAATAAGAGGTTAATAGAAATAGGTATGTCTACATAATTGACATATCTTAACGAAGTCAAGTTGACTTCACGGTACAATCTGTACCACTCTCTAGCCAGAGATAACTAATTCAATACAAGGAGAAAAAGTTATGGCTAACAAAGAATGCCCTTGGGGCGGATGTGATGATGTAGTTTCCAATACCCTGTGTAAAATCGGTGTAACCCGATCTTGCCTATGGACCTTGGCACTACTTCCCTTTGCTTGGGAAGGTGTTGTATGGGTCGGTGGCGCACTTGAGTCCCTTTGGGGTTTGGTAACTAACGCCGTCGGCTGATTTCGAAAGTGTTGTACACGGGAAGGTTAATTTAATCTTCCTGTCTTTACATATTAAGGAGAAACAATATGAGTAAGAAAAAGTGGACAATTTATGGTGCTATTGCCGCAGCCGTTCTGGTTGCTGCAATTGCGACACCCGTACTTGCAGATGAGCCTTCATATGAAGACCTCACCGCTCGTTTGGATGCCGCAGAAGCACGAATTGCAGAATTGAACAAGTCTGAACCATCAGAGATGGATATCGCCAGAGCAAATGCCACTAAGGCACTTGTTCGTGATGTTCTTGCTGATGCAGATGCTCGTTCAATGATGCAAGGCAACGGAAGCCCTGTTACAGTAAATGTACACGGATTTGTACAATCTCGCTACACCTATAGTGGTGGTGGTGATGACGAAGCCAATCACGGTTTCGGTCTTCCCCGCGCCCATCTTGAACTTTCTGGAGACCTCTATAATTGGGGTTATGTAGTAAGTGGACAGTGGAGCGAAGGAGGAGAGTTTGACCTTTTGGATGCTTATGCAGAAGGTGGACTCTTTGGTGGAAATGTCCGTGTAGGACAATTCAAAGCACCGTTTATGCGTGAGGTACTTGTCTATCAGGCAGATACTCTTATGACAGAGCGTTCAATCGTGTCCAACCAGTTTGGTCAGGGTCGTTCGCAAGGTGTTCAGTATAGTCGTGATTTTGGTGTGGTAGATTTTGCTGCCGCTTACACCGATGGTTTCGATACTGCCAATGGCGCAGGAGTTCAGAACGGTCAGGCATTTACTGCCCGTGCTGGATTCGATGTTGCTGATTGGTGGAATGTGGGTGCTGCCGTTTCATATAACGATTTGGTAGACACCGACTACACCACCTACACCCTTGATACTAATGTATCATTCGGTGGAGGTCTTGACTTGACTGCTGCCTATGTTGCAACTAGCGGTGACGCTGGAGACAATTGGGGAACAACAGTTCAAGCAGGGTATCATTGCATGGATAACCTACAAGGTTTCGTTGCATATGAGTATGGTGAATTAGAAGATGTTTCAGAGAATCTTAGCATTGCAACTGTTGGTGCCAATTATTGGTTCAACGATAATGTCAAGTGGACAACCGAATTAGGTTATGCACTAAATGGCATTAATGGTGCTTGGGATTTGGGAGAAACAGGTTGGCGTGCTGGTGACAGTGGCGAATATGTTATTCGTACCCAACTTCAACTTACTTTCTGATTTTATGGGAATACCCTTCCCGCCGTCAGGCAGACAGCCCCTCGACTCAGGTCGGGGGGTTGTTTTTTATACATATATTATAGAAAATACTCAAACTAAGGGAGTTTAAAATGACAATACAAGATAGAATCTGGGCTTCAAACATCAGAAATCTTCCCAACACGGAAGATTGCCCCCGTATCACCCTTCAAGAAACCCATATGATTGGCAAAACAGTAGTAATTGGTACAAAAGCAGGCACCGTAACAAAAGAAGTTGAAGATAATGCTACTGGTGAAGTTTATGAAGTAGAACTAGAAGATGGAACTACCATTACTGCCGGCGCTCACGAAATGGAAGTTGCCGACACCGCCGCTGGAACAGGTAAACCTTCAACAGATATTCAAGCAGAAGTCCCTTCGCTGGTTCAAGCAGAAGGAACTGGAAGTGGTGATGGGTGTGGTGAAGCAACCATTCCAGACCCAGAAGCAGAAGAAGAAGAGGAAGAAGTCGAAGAAGGAAAAGACGAAGAGTATGAAAAGTTCTTTAAGGCAGCCCTTAAGAAGTTTGGTGTTGATTCGCCAGCAGACCTAGAAGGCGACAAGAAGAAAGAGTTCTTTGACTATGTTGATAAGAACTGGAAGGGCGAGAAGAAAGAATCCGTTGAATTCTCTGAAGCAGAAGTCGCCCACTTCGAAAGCATTTTAAAAAAAAAAGTAGTGGATGAAGCAGAGTCAATTCCTTTAGTCCGAACAGGACAAGGTACATCTCAAGTAGATACACATCCCAAGCGTAAAGACGGTAAGGTAGAAAGACTTTATCAAGCGAAAAATGGACGAGAACGGTCTGCATTAGTTGGTGCATTACAAAGGCCCGAGTTTAAAACTACCACACGATATAATATTCCAACAAAAGGAACTAATGTAGAGGTAGTTTTCGATAACGACAAAGTGCGTGTTGCTTATGAAAAAAGAATGAAAATTAAGTCTTAAATTAAAAAAACATAAATTAAAAAAAGCCCCCTCCGAAAAGGGGGCTTCTTTATTGTGTTATTTATTTTATTTGCCTGGGCTCCAATTAATTGAAGCATCAGTAAGGATAGAAGTTTGGTCGGCTTGTGCTGTTGTTGTACCTACTCTTGCACCCCGTACCAATCTAATATCACAATTGTTTTCTAGTTGTAGGAGTCCGTTGTGTATACCACCAATACCTAAAGTATGCCCTGCAATTCCAAACCCAATCCAAGGTTCGTTTTGTGGGTCATGTCCCTGTACGATGGTTTTAGCATTAATTTCTCCATTCAGAATTCTAAACGAAATGGATGCAGTAATTCCATTTGCCTCTGGATACAAGTATCCAGAATAACCATAAAGATTAGAAATAGTTGCACCACCGTTACTTGGATGTGTTAAGTCAATCATTACGGTGTTGTAATTTTTCTTCTTGTCACCAGTTACCATACTAAGATTGTAAAATGGATTGGTGTCTTGCATATAAAGATGCCCGACAGAAACTCCGTGATATGAAGATTGGCCAGGTCCTGATGAACCACTTATACCATCTCGGTCAGCAGTAAATACTACAGCCGCCATACCTTTCACTGTGCCCCAAGCGCCCGAGTCAATATCAACAGGATCAACAGGTTCGGGGGGACATTCGGCAGAATCTGTAAAATGCCAACCCCCCTTTGAAGGACAGAAGGTTTTGCTGTACGGCGGCGGCCAGAAGTACTGTGCTGTGATTCCAGAATTTTCTGTAGGATAAATTTTAGCAGTATCTACATGACACGCTACTGTTAACGGTGCTTCGTTAAAGAATTTATAGCGATACTTTGAACCAACGATTAGAGATGGAAGGGAAGTACGAGAAGTGATGAGTGTTTGAGCAATTCGTTCAGAAGTATCTTTAAAGATAGTAGCAATATCATAGTTAACTGTATCGCCCTTCATTTTGAACCATCCCCTGCCAGCCTCGGAGGATGCGGGCCACTGACTCCAATCTGCATTCCTGTTTATTGTAACATTATCAAAAGTGGCACCTCTCTTTAATTCGTCTTGATAGAACGAATAGTGAGCGGCACCATTAATATAAAGATTATCTGTTCTGAAATTAGAAGTAAATGTTCTTTCTCTTGTCCAATCAAACATGTGCCACCAACTGTCGTGGATAGGAGCAGGTTCTTTAATAGAATTATCGATAAATTGTGCAACATACAATCCTAGACCCTCATTTGGTCCAGATGCACCATATGTAGAGCAATAACCGTTTACCATATTGATACCTAATCTAGCACCAGTTCCACGGTTGGTTCCAAATACTCCATCACTTAAATCTCTTGCGTATAATACTTCAGCATATCCATCTTCGATTGTAAGTTTTTCTAATTTTCCTGCGGTGCTATTACCGACGAACCATTTATTGTCGTTGGTAGTCCCACCAAACAAACACTCACTGTGTGGCCATCTTTCGCCTGTTGTGCCTGTTGCGCCGTCAAGAAAAGCATTTTCGATTTTATCAAATATTACTTTGTCTCCTGCTTTAGGCCAACTGGGTGGTGTGATGAAGTGATTCTGGTTCGGGTTGCCGCCCGTATCTCCGGCTTGGTCCCATTCATCATTATAGTCACCAGTCTGTCCAATGTCTATTGCCCAGTTTGCTGCATTATTCCAGTTGTTTGTAGAATTAACGAAATATTTTTCCGAAATCGTTAACGATGGCTGTAATGTATTTGCGTTGGCCATAGTCACGCCGGAACTTGGGCCTGTCTGGCCTTTCCAGTAATATGTTTGTCCCATTTCTTTCCCCTAAATGAATGTGTTTATTGACACTTATTCATAATATTCACAGTATATAGTAAAATCAAAAAGTGGCTTTTTATTTTTTTTTAAACGGGTTAACAGCCACTTTTCATATAAATACTTTATGGAATGGTACTTAGGAGAACTGCATATTTCTTAGCAACTTTGTTATGTTTAGTAAGTTGCACTTCAACTCTACCTTTACCTACACCTCCCCAACAACAAAACCCAATACCAGAAGTCTTTGATCCTTTTGTTGCCACAAACAATGAAAACGATCCCTATCCTTTCGTTGGTTCTATTCATAGAGAAAATGGAAGTTTAGTAGGCGGCGGAGTTCTTATTGCACCCGATGTAGTTCTAACTGCTGGACATTGTATCGATAATAAAAAAATAGACTCAGTATATTTTGGAGAAATGTGTGTTCCTGTTTCCTCTACTCTTCTTCATCCTGAATATGAAATGTATGGAAGACCTGTAAATGATATCGGCATTATTTTTCTAGAATATCCAGTAGATATTAACCCCATTTCCCTACATAATAATAGAGTATTGTGGAGATTCAGTGATATAACAGTTATCGGATATTCGTTCGGATATAAAAAATACAGCAAGCCAAGTGTATTTCAATATTACGGAACAATACTTGAAGACATAAACGAAATAAAGTTTCTACCAAGACGGGCAACAATCTGGTTTGGTGATTCTGGCGGCGCAGTAATTGCTACACTAGAAGGAGAAGAAAGGTTAGTAGGAATAATAACATCATTCTTGACAGATGAATTTGGAATAGTCGAGTGTTCGGCTACACGAATTAAATTTTATAGAGGGTGGATTGAGGAGGTTCTAAATGAACAAGGATTGGACGGACGGGGTAGCCGAATGGGTGAACAATAAAATTTACTTACTTTCAACACCATTGGGTGCAGGAGTAGGTATAGTAGGATTTGTTCTTGGAATATTAATAGGAAAACTTATTTTATCGATGTAAAATATTAGATAAATAGTATATGGAAGAAAACAATGGACACTGGAATAATTTACCTGATGACTTTAACTTTGATGATTGGTTTGGGTTTGTATACTGTATTACTCGTAAAGACACACAGAGAAAATACATCGGCAAAAAACAAACCAGTTCGTATCGCCGTAAGAAAGTCAAAGGCAGAACAAACCGCAAAAAAGTAATTTCCGAATCTAACTGGAAAAAATATACTGGTTCTTGCGACGAACTCAATCAAGAAATAGAAGAACTTGGAAAAGATAAGTTCACCTTCGAAGTCTTGAAACTATGCAAAACCAAAGGTGAACTTACTTTTTCAGAAGTAGAATATCAATTCAAATATGATGTTCTTACTTCTATACTAGAAAATGGTGAGAGAGAATATTACAATTCTAATATTATGAGTCGTTGGTTCTCTTCTTCGTCTTACCTAAATTCTTAAAATTATTTTTAATCTTAATCTGTGAAACTATCTTCTTCGTCATTGGACTTTGCAATTCACTAGCAAAACCATTTCTACCAAAAATTTCTCGACGCTCTTCGATATCTAGATGCTCTTTCATCTCTTCTATGAGTTCCACAATTTCTTCAATTGCTTTTTCGTATCGGCTGCCATTAACAAGCATCCAGCCAACTACTGCAATTGTTGCCACGAATCCAACAATTAAAACAATCAACCCAACAGTAGCAATTTCTTCAAGATAGTATTGCGATGCGGCTGCAAACCCTACTGTCAATATACCTATTGCAAGTAAAACTGCACCAAGCCTACCATTCACCCAAAAGGCAATGAAGGCACCGCCCACCAACATTCCGAACCCTATTACAAAGAATAGAGTAATATAATTATGGAGATTTTCTAGGGCTTCTCTGCGAACTTCCCTGTCGGAAGTCTCGTAGTCCGCAACTAGGTCCTCTAGTTCCTCGATCTGACCGACGGCTGCGCCAACTCTGTCGTTCGCCTGATCCAAATCTTCCAACGCTTCTTCGATCCGAACCTGTTCTAGCGCCGCATCGTCCACATGTTCCTTGATTGTTTCTGCGGAATTCTCGATGTTGTCCAGAGTTGGGTCGATGTTGTAATTGTGGTCGTCTGGAACGAGTGCTATCTCGTCTAGAATGGAATTCGCTTCCTCGTCTATGTTCTCCAGTGTCCCTGCTATCGAGTCTGTAGCGTCTGTGATTTCCTGAGTCTGCTCCGTCTGCTCTCTCACGCTGTCCACCACAGTTGAAGCGGTGTTCTCTGGAGTTCCATCGTGAGTCATCTGTTGGAGTGCTTCGCAACCCGCGCCGCTTACGAGAGTCATCAGTACGAGCATCTTCGTTAGGCGACTGGCTCTTTCTCCATTGAGCAAACCGTTCCTTTGCTTCTTCTGGTGAAATTTTGCCATCGGCGATTGCCGTTCTAAATCTCTGTCCAATCTTTTCTCTTTCATTATTTACCTCCGAGTCCTGTGCAACAATTGGTGTTGCTAATAATAATACTGCTAATGCAATTAGTGTTTTCATTTTTTATCTCCGTGAATTAAATAGGCCATTACACCTGTTGTTTTGTCTTGGATAACAATTGGTGCGCCAGGATTCTTATGGGCATAATCACGAATCTCTTGGTTATCAATGTTTTCCATATTTAATTTTCTGTTCCATCGTTCATATCGTTTTCTGCCGTGCATACAAGTATGATAATCGTCGCTGTTTAATTCAAATACTTCAGCACCAGCAAACTTTTTACGCTTTTTCTTTTTCTTTTTTCCTAGTATCGGGTCATATCCCTGAACTGGACCTTCCCCACCAAAATGCGGAGACATTCCACCACCTACTGCATTCGTGGGCGTGGATTCATCAACGGATTCTTTGATTTTACCATACTGTGCAATTCTCTTTGCATCTCTATACATGTGCATATCAACAGAATCAACCACTTCATACCGATACTTAATTTTCCCACCACCATGATGATGTGTGTGCTGAACAACATAGTATGTTCTATCAGGACTTTGATTTGCAAGTTTCTGTGCAGATTTCTTTACTGGGTTTATTTCATCGCTTGCGAGAGTCAATGCTTCATCCAGTTCAACAGATTCATTTACAAGTTTACCTCTGCTCTTTTTCATATATTTCTTGATACCAGCACGCCACTTGAATTGAACACCCGTAACTGTTACTTTGTTCCCAACCCGATCACCTATACCGATAGAAGAATTTTCAATATCATAATCAAATTGCGCCGCTTTTCGATCATCAGGGAATTCAAATGTCAAGGTTTCCATCGCCCTTTCTTCTACTTCTTCGCCTGGCGTATCTTCACGATAAGTATCGTCTAGTTCGTCGGTTGCTTCCTCGCCCGCACCACCTTCTTCAATTAAGAATGGACGAATCTGAGAATCGTGCATTTCAACCTGCGTGCCATCTTGAAACTTTACTTTATAGACAGTATCATAACGACTAGTTCCACCAATAGAAACAACCTTGACAATTCTAGCCCTACGGTCACCCATCTGGATTGATTTGCCAAGCAAAATAGTTTCTATGATTGGCAGTTCTGTACTAAATCGTTTGAATTTTTTCATCGTTTACCTTCTTTATGTCGTAATAAGAAAATACAGTTTCTCCAAGTCGGAACAGGGGAATGCCTAAAACAGAATCAAAGGATTCTCTATTTTCTTTAATAGTAATTTTCCTACCATGTACTATGTATATTCCTTTAGAAATGGTTAAATCTAATTTATTAAAGGATTCGTTTACGCCATCTTCCCAATCATAACCATTATTTTTTAGATAATCAAGGAATGTTTCTTCGATGATATTCTCATTATTAACACCCATTTTTTTGGCTTCTTCTTTTAATAGCCAAATTGCAGCCGCTGCCCCGCCAATTTTTGTTTTTCCGCCTGGAAGTTTATTGATAAGTCGTTTAATGTTGAATATTACTTTGTGTACATTAGTATACTTTGAACCTGAATTTCTTGCGGCATCATCTGCTTCTTCAGATTTAATTCTCTTTCCCTTTTTATCAATAATTCCAAGTTTATAGGCCGCCGTTTTTTTCCACGGAGTAGCAAGTAGTTTAATAAACTTGTATGCTAAATATGTGTCTATTATTCCTAAACCCATTTAAATTGCTCTCAATACTTTAATTACTTCTTGGTTAAGTGGAATTCTAATCAAATCTGCTTCTGGTATATCTTTCTCTGGTAAGTAGTTTAGATAAACTAAAAATGTTTTCAACAACGAATGATATTCCTCTTCAATCTTAAAGAATAATATTCTTGATGCTACTTCAACACCAAAAACATTGTAAAAAATTATTATATGATTAAGTATTAGTCTTTCTTTTAGTATTTGGTTACTTTGGTATTTCTTAAATAATCTCTTTAAATATTTTGTCCTATTCAAATCATCGTGAAACTCATCAACATTTTCACACTGAGGGTTATCATAATGTTTCATTGCAAACAAAATATAATTTTCATTATTTAAAGGTTTCACCATTTGCAAAATCATTCTGTTGGGGGAGGTGGTGTATTATATTCTTGGTCTGCCATTGTTTCAAAACTTTGTCTAGTACCACCAGAAACCTCATTATCTCCTACAGCACCTGTAAAATGTTTGTTGTAGATTGAAGTCTTTGTTTCTTGTGGAATATAACCTGCATTTCTTGCTTCTGCGCCAGCCGCCTTTGCGGCATCCTTGACTGCATCAGGAATCGCATCTTGTTTTGCTTGGCGATTCCTTGCAAGAATGTCGGCAATATCGTTAGTTACTTTACTATCTGTATTGAAGGGGTTTGGTTTTCTTGATGGTATCATTTTATTTCTCCTAAATTATGTATATTGGCTTTATATTTCTAACAATTCAAAGCCAAAATTGACATCTATTGATTCCAACTGTCGTTGGGGTTTCCTTTGTTCTGATAAAGTAAATGTCTTATTCACATTCACGCTATAATTAAGTGTTTCTAAAAATCTCTTACCTATAAGAACCAAGTATGTGTTGTCATCTCGGTCGCTTAAGTTAAAGAGAACATCTTTGTATTCTTTCTTGCCAAACTTTATATCAAATTTGACTAGATATCGTTCTTCCCATTGGTCTGAACCGATATTAATTTTTTGAGTTTGTACGATTGGTTTAGTAAACTTCTTTCCAAGAATACTAAAGGACACATTCTTGCCCTTTGCTTTTACATTATCTGAATGAATAGAATTTACTGAACCATTCCCTGTATCTACTTTGGCTTTTAATTTACCAACACCCTTGACTGTGATGTATTCTACATAACCAATTTCCTTGGAAGTAAATTTCCAATTCTCTTTGTTAAGAATATGGTCGAGAACATAACCAACCAACTCTTCGCCGCTAAGTTCTTTTCCTTCGTGGCCTGGATGATATCCCATATACGGTGCGGCGCCAGAACCTGGCGAACCATTCACCTCTAGAATATAATGTTTTCCGTTGTGTGTGATATGGTCAACACCTGCATAGTAACAACCAGATATCTTATATGCTTTTTTAATAAGGTCTTTTTCTTCTTGGCTCAACTTGTAGGGAGCAGTGTCATTACCCAATGCTTTATTGGTTCTAAATTCTTTCCCACCAGAAGATTTGATTCTTTTTACTGAAGCACAAATCTTACCATCTAGGACAAGGGTACGGACATCGTGTTTAATCTCCATATATTCCTGAAGGATAATCTCTGCTTCGTGCTTCCACAAGGACTGTAGAACGGATTTAAGGGACTCATAGGACTCAATTTTCGAAACTCCGATACCTTCAGCACCTGTAATCGTTTTTATGATAACAGGGAACTTGCCCCCGATCTTTTCAAGAGCAATGTCAATCGAATCTTCGTTATTCACAAAGGCTGTTCGTGGAGATGAAATTTGATTTTGTTCAAGTGCAAGTGCAGTAACCATTTTGTTCTGGCAAAATTGCATAGACTCAAGACTGTTTACCATAAACATTCCAACTTCCTGTAGCGTTTTTACCATACCCGTACCAGCATTATCAAGAATAGCCCCGCCGCGAACCAACGCAACGGTGTTGTCTATTTTTAGATTAATATTCTTTCCGTCGCCGCCATAATTATGAATAGTAATTTCGTTATCTTCCATATCCTTGTCTACAATAAATGCGTGGTCAGTATGCACGGCAAAGAAAGATACACCTTTCTTTTTACATACTTTTGCCAATCTTTCAATGGTATCAGACTTCTCATTATCTGTAGAAGATTTGGTAATAGCAATAACCGTTGGAAGGCTTTTGTCTTTTGCTTCCTCTAAACTAATCAGTCTATTCCAATCTTCTTCTAGTGATTCTCGCACACCCATTGCAGTTCTCAATTTTTTGTATAGTTGTTTTGCAATTATTTTGTTTCCTACGCCCAATTCAAAACTTTCATAGTCTCCCGCAACTGCGGCCGCTCTCATCTTTGAAGCAGACATTCCTTCGACTCCTTCTGCATCGGGGTCTCTCTGTCCTGCACTTCTTACTTCAAAGTGGTCAAATTGATATCCATCTGGTCCAACATATTTTGAAATACTTTTTTCTAATTCTGCTACTCTATCACCACCAACGACAAGAATAACTTTTTTATATCCTTCATCACTTAATTTCTGCATCATATAAAACGGATTTATTACAGACCTATCGTCTATAACATTTACTTTCCTGCCAAATATCTTTCTCATAAAACTAATTTTGTCTCTGGGCTTTAAAGGGTCTCTATTGTCGCCTGTCTTTCGACTTGGGTAAATACGATGCTCTGCTCTTTCCCTTCGGGCATTGTCAACCACCGCATCAACTAGTTTTTGATGACCAATTGTAGGTGGTTGAAAGCGCCCGAAGGTTACAACGATAGCCTTCGTTTTGTCTTCGTTCAGAAAATCTCTGACCGATTTACTCATCTATTCCAAGGTGCTTTTGCTTTAATCCAATTCCATAGTGGAACGCCAATCAAGGCTCCGCCCACGAAACATAGAACGCTCCACCACACTGTACCTAAAACTGCTAATGTCATATCAGTTCTCCTTTTTTAAACTGTTTTTAATTGCTGTAACCTTTTCTCTGGTATATTTAGACCAGATATTATGGTATATAACCTTAAACTATCTTTTCCATCCTCATAAATACCCCGATGCAGAGTTGCATTTGGACATAACGAAGATAGCGTATCGAATCCATACGATAAACTATCCATTAATCCTGGCGTATTTTCCATAATATCCTTACCGCCAATTGCCACACAGGCGGCAACACTAGAGTCTGAAAGTTCTACATCAGTAAGAAGTGTCTTTTCAAGATTTGTCTTGATTGCACTTGATACCTTTTGTTCGTCATCAAACTCTTTTAATTTCGCTACACCCATAACCATTACGCCACCACACCGCAAGACGCTGGAATAGTCTGTTGGGTCAAATGATGTATATGGTGATGGGTTGTTTGTGAGTACATTGAATACATGGAATAGACCAGAGATGGTATTATTAACTGTTGGCCAGAATTGTTTAACCGTTAATCCTTTATACATTCTTTCAATCTTGGAATTGTCAAGAATGATAAGAGGAGAAATGGTTTTTTCTTTTGCACATCCACCAACAACGCTCAACACTTCATGTGCATTTTTTGACACTACTGGTGAATTTGCTTCGCCTCTGGTTGGCAAAGACATAACTACTCCAACTCGTTTTTCTGGATCGTCGTGCCCAATATACTTCATATATTTCTTGGCAGTTTCAATTAAAACGAGGACTGAACCACTTCCGCTGCCACCACCAGCACCGACACAGACAAAAAGATGATCGACATTACTACCATAGACTCTTCGCATAAGATCGAATACATTTTGTTTATATTTGTTTGCCGCTTCATTGCCTTTATCCATATCCTTTCCTGCACCCTGTTCACCCACATCAAATAACATTTTTTGTTCGGCAGGCAATTCAAGAGTATCTAAATCGTGACGAGAAGTATTTACTGCAATACATTTTTTATATCCTCGTTCATAAAATGCTTTTGCAATTCTGCCACCACCTTGCCCAGAACCAATCCAAGCGAAGGTTTGAGAACCACCAGATTCGTCTTCTACCGCAGTTTCTTCATCTTCTGGAATTTCATAATCTTCCAAATCAATGTCTGGTATTTCTAAATCTGGAATTTCTGGAATTTGATTTTCTAATTCTTCGCTCATTTATTTTTCCTTTTTATTTGTTCCAATTCTTAGGAACAGTAAAGTTTGCTTTACTAAATTCTAATCTATCTACTAATTTTAATACTGTGTTACTTACTCTATCCACAGCAACAAAACCTTCTGGTGAAGTTACTCTAAATCCGTCAGCCGTCCTGATAAAAGTTCCTATTTCTTTTACCTGTTCAAGTTTCCGAATAATAAATACCTTCGCTTCCGCCAAGGCGGCGTGCAACGCAAAAATAGAATCCAGTTTTGTAGAATTCTTGCTTAAATATGCAAGTAAATCTTTTTTGATTGTTTCTTTTCGCTCCTTTGCACTATCCGTCTTTAGCGTATCTATGGCTGCCTGCATTTTTGAGTCAATATAATTAATGAACCCAGCCGCAGAACCAACCTCTCCATCTCCCTGACGGATAAGGGCATTACCATAGATTTTTACCTCTGAAATAATCATAGGCTTACCACGCAGTGTATCAAGATATCTTTTTACACCGCCTGCTTGTCTCTTAATTTTTGCAATCAAAGAATTAATTGTGGACGATTCTGTACTTGTAAATGTTGATGTACCCGAAGTGTCTCGAAAATCGGCATCCTGAAACCAGACATCCCTAGTCTTTGCGAGAGAACCAACTCTAGGGTTGAAGGATGCTTTTAATCCTTTAATTGTCTTTCCTGTATATTTTGTGTGCCATACTACTCCTATCTTTGCCTTCTCAATTGATTTCGCTGTATCTGAGCCAGCGGGTACTGCATAGGTAATCGTATTCGGGGTAAAAGTAAGATAATTCTCTCCGTCGATTTTTGTCGATGATGTATCATCTGTAAACATAATATCGCCTTGAAGAATTCCTCTAATACCCAATTTACCAAGGTACTTTAAAGCAACTTTTAACTTGCTTGCTAATACAGCGGCGTGTCCGTGATTTTTGTCGATATCTGCATTCGTATAGTTGACTTTTGGGGTAACATTAAAAAGAGATTTTGTTGCCACAAAAAACTTTTTGGTTTCGGGGTGTATTCCTGCAAACACCGCAGGTGCGCCATCCCATTTAACGGTAACATTTACTCCTGATGATGTATTTCCATGAAGCATTTCAGCCACTGATTCTAAAAAAGATATGGCTGTAGCAACACCTGAAGAACCTTCGTTCCACACAGTATCTTCAAGATGTTCCATATGAACATTCTTCGATTCAGCAATAAACGTAGTAAATACCTTCATTCGGTTTCCTTATTATACATAGTATATATGCCTTTATACATATAGTGTAGCAACCTTCATTAGAATAGGAAAAGACAAATGAGTAACAAATACGGTACATATCCCCAAAGACCACATCACCCTAACTTCACAGATATTCGCACAATGCAGATTTTTGACCCTGTAGTTGTAGGATATCAATCCATAGTTCCTGCTGAATGGCGAAGACTTAATTCTTCTGGTGCGACTTCTTCGCCCCAAGCGTGGGCAATTGCAAATGGCGCAACATTAGAAAATGGTGTTCGTATTAAAAATGTTACCGCCACTGATGTATGGGTGACTACGGATTCAGCAGGGACTAGTAATGATATGCCAATACGGGTGCCCTTAGGACCAACAGGTGGTTTTAACCTACAACAAAGAGAAGAAGTGTTCGTTGAAGTTCGTCAACTAGGACATGTTTGGGTAACTGCTGACCTTGCAGCCGGTGCTACTATTTCTATTATTGCGAGTTGAAAAATGAGTTTTAAGGATAGGTTCAAAAAATCAAATCCTAGACACGATAAGCCACCACAGGAAAGGCCTATCATTAAGGCAAGGGTCAGGCCTGATTTGTATGAACCAAGTTGGGGCGACTACACTCTTAGTAAGCCTGGCATTGGATCGGCTTCCTCTACTACAATCTCTTCCACTGGTTCTCAAACATACACTGTTCCACGCGGTGTAGATACCATCACCATCACAATGTATGGTGGCGGCGGCGGTGGTGGTAAGGCCGTGTCCGCCGGTAGAGGTGGTGGAACTACAAACGGCGGCGGTGGTGGCGGCGGAGGAAGAATTGTTGTAACTCTTAATGAAGTTGCTCCTGGCACAGTTCTTACTTTTAGTGTTGGAGCAGGTGGAGCAAAAGGAACGGGCAGCGGGAATAACGGTTCTGATGGTGGAAACACAACACTTTCATATGGTGGTGTTGATTATGTTGCAGGCGGCGGAGAAGGAAGTGCTGGTGGTGAATGTCTTTCATCTTGCAAAGATGGTACGGGCGGTGTATCAGATTGTGACAGTGGTTCAAACTGTGCTGCAACAAGTGGAAATAATGGAACAGCAAAGAACAGTACGGCGGCCGCTGGTGCCGCATTAGGTGACAGTGCGGGTGCTGGTGGTGCTGGTTCAACTAGTACTTCATCACAAAACCATGCCGATGGTGGTAATGGGAAAGTACTTATATCGTGAATAGAATTGAAGTGAATATTCCTGAAGGCGTTTTGGGAAATTTTCAAATACAAAAAATAAACACAAATTATTGGTGCGGAACAGATGAACCGCAAGATACCTACACAATTTTATCT
>Ga0114908_1000279_pt1 | contig 31634 bp, 32 predicted proteins | sample MalvireepMed_s17_FD_87292 | JGI IMG/M metagenome (GOLD analysis project Ga0114908, IMG submission 87292) | Marine viral communities from the Global Malaspina Expedition - Malaspina viral metaG DeepMed_s17 | ecosystem: Environmental > Aquatic > Marine > Oceanic | place: Mediterranean Sea... | reverse complement strand
CGATGATGTACTCGGACTCCATCGTGATATCCTTAAGCTTGACAATACCTGCCGCAGCTTTATGGAACACAAGGCAAGCAGTATCCGCGTTCATGGCAACAATGCCATCGCCATCATCACCGTCAGGGGTCGCCCCAGGTGCAGCAAGGTTACGAATACCTTGATCTTCAGCGGCTCCCGCAGAAGGGACTTTACCGTCAGTAAAGCCAGCAGTACCACCTGCATCAGCAGCATCATCAGTAGAAGCCCAACCATCGCAGTTAGTCACGATAACAGGCATACCAGCAATCTGAGTACCACTAGGCTCACCACGAACACCAGCGTCCGCATGGAGACCACGAGTATCCATAGTAGCGTGCATACCAATACTTAGAACACCAGCTTTAAGCAGGTTGTAGTAAGCAATCGGCGGCATCAGGACCACGCGGTCTTCCTTCGGAACATCCTTCTCATCAAGCGCCTTAGACGCATTGTAGATGGCGTTAACTGCCGCAGCAGAATCCGTGTAGAAGTTTGTCGCGGTTTCAACAGCGTTCTTAGCCGTGGGAGTATGCTCGTTAGCAACAGTACCATGATCCAACGCAGCAGCCGTCAGGGTGTGCCAAGCCAAGTTATCTTGGTGACGCGCCAAAGCACGGCCAAGTTCAGTAGCAAAAGCAGAGCGGTAATCATAATGGGTCATGGCTTCGTCAAGCTGATCAATGAAGCAGCTTGCCGTGAGCAAGTTATCAATGAAGATTACTCGTTCTGATTGCTTAATAGCAGAAATGTAAGCGTTAGAATCAGCAGAGTCGTCGTCAAAAAGACTTTCGCCCTGGGTGAAATAACGCGCAAGCGCAAGACCCGTAGTCGGGAATTGTGCGGATTTTCCACTCGAAATCGTACGAGTGGTTAGGAGCGTGGAGACTTTAATTGCACGTTCATATGCATTTAGAACCTCACCGCTAAAGACTTTAAGAAAAAGTGATCTCTCATCGCCAGCACCAGCGGACTGACCTCCAAGAGATAGTGTAGCAGCCATGATATCCTCCTATGGATTGATGGACTCTAAAATAATAAAAGAAAAGTTACTCAAGCTCACCACCACAGGAGGTTGTCGGACGCATCCGGCCTTCGTTAGCAAGCTTGTGTTTTGTTTAAAAGACTGTGTCGGGAGTCACAGAGAGTTTGCGTGTTACCTCGTCTCTAAAAGCAGCATCAGTGTTATATTTAGGATCACCTATTGCTGCCATGACTTCTCCACGACTACGGAATCCCGAAGGAGTAGACGACACAGTGCCTTGTACTTGTGTTGCACCCGCACCAGTTGCGGCTTTATATCGTGCATACATACCTTGTAGGAGTACGGCAACTTCTTCACTTGTGCCTTTTCCTACTACGTTATTATATGCGGTACGTTCTGCTTCAGAAATGCTTTCTTGCATCCACTCACTCATGTTGTTGAAGTTATCTTCCCCACCAACAACGCCCATAAGCTGTGAAGTTTCCGCATCAGCGGTTGCTTTAACACCATTGACATATCTATCAACATACTCACGAGAAATTCCACGAGATTCAAATTGCTTGTAATGATCATCTGAAATTTCACCGTGTTCAGTGAAGTATTCTCCAGAGTCAGCAAGAAGTTTATCAAGATTACTTATCGGGGCATCACCTGAACTTAGCTTCTGCTCAAGACTCTGGTATGCTTGAACAAGATCTTCCTGTGTTTTAAATTTACCCAAGATGAGTTCACTTTCAGGGACTTCAGCGTGTGGATGCTGTGCTTGTTCTTTCGGAAGATCTCCGTCAGCAATAAGTTGTGCTTCCTGCTCTGGGGTATAGGCAGGGGCGATTTCAGAATCAGTATTAGGGGTAAAGCTATCAGCCATTGGATTTTAAGCTCCTTGAGGTTGTGGAGGTTGGGGGGGTTGTTGTCGTTGTCCACCACGTTGCATACCTTGCATCATTGCTTGTTGCATCATGGCTTGCTGCTGTTCTTGCTGAAGTTCTTCTGGAGTTTTTACCAATCCCTCCACAGGAACACCAAGAGCAGTAGCTCGACGAGAAATATATTCATTCACATTAATATACTGGCCTAGGGCTTCAGGGCCAAAGAGTTGACCCATTCCAGCCAAGAGGGCATCCAGTTTTTCAAGCTCAGCAGCGCGACCGATTGCATCCACACCAACGATAATAGTAGGATGCACCTCCTTTGGAAGTTTAGGAATCTCTTTACGCTTCTGGAGATTTTTCAGAAGCATTTTAATTAGAGGCAGTTGGAACTCACTACTAAGAAGAGAATACAGACCACCAAGAGTTTTTTCTACTTGGCGAATAATAGCCTGAATCTCCGTAGCGGTTACCCTTTCCGCTTGCCTAAACAAATCGGATGTGATCATAAAGGCTTTACCGAGCCTTTCTTTGATCTCAGCAATGGTAGATAGAGCGACACTCATATCTGCATGTTTGTTAACTTGAAGCACAGATACATCGTTCGCGCTGCCTTGCACGATAGCTCCGTTTGCGCTTTGAGCCAAAGATTTAGCTTTTGTCGTGCCGTTTGGACTAACGAGGAATAGGACTTTTGCTGATGCTGCGGAACCCTCAAGGATCGCTTGTGACAGTCCCTCTAGTGATCGGATATCTCCGATGTGCTCCTCAACGAATGATCGTCCATAGTCTTCTCCATCAACACGAGTAAAACGCAGTGCAATGTAGGGGAGTTCATCCTCCTTATACGTGACATCAGAGCCGGGAATTATAGTTTTTTCTACATGCTGATATACAAGATACTTTTTAGTATCGTGCTGATAAAGGATGCATGTATAAAGATCAACAAGCCTATCACTTGAAGCATCTGACTGGACAATTGCTGCAACTTCCTCATCCAATGCTTCAAGATGTACTTGTTCTTTAATAATAATCTTGACGGGTTTACCGTTAGGTCTACGCTTGATTACGTAGTTATCCATCCTAAAGGTTCTCATGCCCCCAGCATTATCAATATGAATGAGAGCATTCCCTGTTACAACAAGGAGTCGTAGTGCTTCATGAATAGGAGGTCTATATGACTGAATCTCAATTTCTTTCTGTACGATCTGTTCAATATTAGAAAGATTACGCTCAACCTCAGAGATGACTGCTGGATCTTGTAGAGAAGCTTTTGCTGACTCCTCAATTACAAGCCTAAAGAAGCTCTGCGTTGGGGGGAGCAAAGACATCAGAAGGTTCGCTGCTAGGGAGTTGACTCCTCTAGCTCCCAAGGACTGGTATGGTTGGTAGAGCTTTTCATGATGCTTGTTATCAGCAGAAGTGTATGCCGGGGGCATCAGAGCAGGAATCGTAAACTTAGCTGAATCCTCTGCTCTGTCGATATACGGAGAGCGATCAATCGCCATCCGCTCATACAATTCCTTGGGGGGCATCATTAGACGTATAGCCCCCTACGTCCGGGCCTTTTACGTGCTGTCATATCTACCCTTGTAGGTCTTTTTGTTCTTGCATCAAAATCTGCTATTGACGCCATTTCTAATTCTTGTCGTGATTTCTTAGCTTCTGACTTGGCGTCTTGTTGACCTTTGATAGTAGCCCCGGTACTTAGGGCTGTACTGACGACCATAAATTTTTTGAACGTGTTCAGTGCTTTGAAAGCTTTTATTCCTGTTGTGATAAGAGGGGGACACATAATAAACTCCTTACGGCATATCCTTTGAGTGATACTTAAGCCAAACAGTCCAAACATTAGAAGAACTACTTGTGTCAAATAAACGAATTGATGCTCCCCCACCAGGGATTGCATCATATAAAATAAATCCAGCATTACTTGCTGTCGGTGTAACAATATGAGTAGAAAGAACCATATCTCTTACGAGGATTTTTCCAGTTCCTCCGATCTGCCACTTTGCTGCACCCGTACAGATTGCGTGAATAGCATAGACCGGAGGATCATTTGGAAGATCAATCCAATCCGATGCTGCTCCACCAGACATCGTACCAGTAACTACAACATCTGTAGCACCTTCGTATGCAGTTTTAAGGGCCATTATTTACCGCGCTTCCTTTTTACGGGCTTCGATCTCTTACGCCTCACAGTTTGTCCTGTACGCTTGGCATATGCTTTGGCATCCTTATTTCCCTGTCTTGTATAAGGAAAGTTTCGTCCACCTACCTGAACCATTAGTAGATCCAAGTCATGGTGCAGGGATTAGCGTCCTCTCCACCACCTGTAGATGTATCAATAAGGTAGAACTCGTGGGGAATGGCCCCCTTGTTGAGCACACCGACTTTTGTGGCGTTGGCTGTTTGCATCTCAGCACTCATGATAAGATCTCGGTAGACGCTATCTGCCGCACCACCTGTACCACCAGAACCACGCATTTGGAACTTCACGCTTGCGTAGGTCGCCACCAAGATGATGCACTTGGCATCTCCAGGGTAATACGGCCCTGAACGTCCTTCATCGGGGACGGTAACATCAATGGTTACTACGTGCTTGTCAGCTTCAGTAGATGTGTTATCTGCTGCTTTCTGTTTAATGTAATTTCTATCGGCCATATTAGTATACCCAGTACATTGTTGCTGCGTTTGTGGAAGCGGAGGTGTCGTAAAGGAAAAACTCTCTAGGTATCGTGTCACCATTGATAACACCAACCTTTGTAGCCGTGGCTGATACCATCTCTGCTGACATAGTCAGTTCACGCATAACTGTTTCAGCAGCCCCACCAGATCCCCCGGAACCACCAACCCAAAATTCAATAGTCCCGGCAGTTGCAATAACGAAGATTGCCTTAGCGTTTCCGGGGTAATACGGACCAGCACACCCGGACTTCGCACTGGGAGGGAGGGTTGCGTGTCCAGCAGGAACGGTTACGTCTGTGGTGACGACATGCTTTGCAGCTTCAGCGGCAGTGCCATCCGCTGCTTTTTGTTTGATGTAAGCCTTATCTGCCATATTAGTTCTCAGGGTTGGTTTGGTCTTCGTGGATTTCAATAAGGAAGTTTACCATAGCACGTTTACCGGCATAGTGGTGTATGGCTTCAATCGTCATATCAGGAGATGGGCATTTCTCAGGACATATTTCGTTGAGACGATCAATAAGGGCTTTCGAGATGCGGGGGAATTCTATTGTTTTCATTTTTTGATGGATGTAGATGATCAACTACATAATTGCGATTGTGCTCCGCCGTGTTGAGTTGATTTTTTGATGTATCCATATTGGGGAAGTAATGAAGAGTACGTCTGCCGGTTCTTGAGAACTTAAGAGTACGGTAAACTCGACTAAGAGGAACACCTAAAGTATCACTTATTTCTCGTGGGGACATCCCGACTTCGCCATAAAAGTGGATACGATCAGTCGTATTCTTCATTGACTTCAATGTTATGTGGTGAGCGTAGGAATCGACAAAAGAATCTCTGATTTAGTTTACGACACTATAGGAGGAACCTAGAAAGAAAAATAAAAAAAATATTAGTATATCTAGGATGCACGGTCAGAATTCAGTAGCACGTTGCCGGAATCCACCTCTATTTTAGTCATAAAATTCTATTTGTGGAGAGTTGTGCGCACGGCGGCCCCGTTCCCCCCGTGGCGGGGTGCGCGGCGGGCGGGTCCGGGAGCCCCCGGCTAATCATCAAAGTTGCAATTGCGCGCAATGCGATTTCCTGGAGGGCTGGTGTTACGAAATCGCAATGATAGGATATCGCAATGCGCGGCCCACTTTGCGACTTGGTAACGGCATTGCAAACTCCTATGATACCTATGCGATTTCCTAGCGTCTCGGGGGCGGCCGGATCGATCGTCCCAAGATCGCGACGGAGCTGGGCGAGCTGACCAGGCGCGGCAATGCGGGCGCCAGGTGGGCCGATAGTCACTGCGGCGACGAGGTCCGGAGTCCGGATTTTGTCAAACTGGATAACGTAGAGAAAAATTAGCGATTCAGTCTTCCTTGTTTGGGGACTAAAATACCCCAGGCCAGAAAGGCCCACTGATTCGCTCGCTGCTTGACAACCTAGGCTCTCTCTCTCTCTCTTTGAGAGTTTCCAATCGTGCATCGTCCCCACAGATACGGAGACAGATTCATGACCAATACCAAATTGAAGAAGCACCCCCTGGTTGCAGAACTAGTGGAGCGCATGACTAAGAAGAAAGGCAAGGAGACGAACATAGTTGACAGTGGTCCCCAGATCTCTACGGCATTCGCTAAAGAGATCCTCGAACGGATTGACTGCAACGTGATCAGCCCGAACCTTCCTGACGATGAAAACCAAATGAAGCAGATCACAGAGTGGCTCGCTTCAGGAGAGTTTTCAGTGCAAGACCTCGGCAACAAACTTGCCCAGGTTAAGGACGGTCCATCATGCATCGGTTCAAACGATGCCGGTCGACTTTGGTCCAAAGCCTGGTTCGCGCGGATATCTGATCTTGAGTCCAAGACTGGGTACGAATTGAAGTACTCAATCTATGAACTGTGGATCACGTTCAACGGCTACTTCACCATTACGGAGACCGTGAATAAGAAAGACGCGCAGATCGCTGAACTCGAACTGAAACTGGAACTGGCTAGAAACTCTAACTAACTAAAACCCGGGGACGATTCACGATTGGAAACTTTCAAGGGGAGAGACGTTTTTGAAACAGACGGGACATCCTGGATTTATTCAGGATGTCCTATTTATACAAACATTTGAACTGGGAATATCCCAGGATGTTTGTGTTCGGGTCACGAACTAAAACTGACCTGCTTGAGATATCTCTCTCTTATGAGGAACTATACATGTTTGAAGTATCTCTCTCTAACGAATATGTTCTGCTGATTATTCTCGGCGTCATATTTATTGGGACTCTCTTCTTCCTTAGTCTGTGTGAAGCACACACTGAGATTCCTGGAGTGAATGAGCCCAATACCTACGGAGGAAAAGAGAAAAAAGAAGAGAACATTAATATGACTCTTCTCTCTGACTCAATTAATACCAGATGATAAGTGTCATTGCAGTATGTATTATGTGCATACTTGGTGTGTATCTTATTTATCTCGATGATGGTTGGATATAAATCTTCTCCCTTCGAGTCGTCTGGGCTGCGACTATAAATAAAGCCCACTTATTTCACAGATAGACCGCCCAACTCCAAATGATCTATACAATTCTAGACAACCATGGATCGTTGGCAATCTGATCTGTATGGGAAGGACTCTCTATGGTATCAGCCCCGGTTATACTAGTTATAAACTGGCTAATGCTGATAGAACTGAGTAAGTTCTTCCCATCTTACATCTGTTTCTATTATTAAGGAGAAGTAAAGATGTTTAAAAGAAAAGAAAACTATCTTGTTTTCAAGGAGTATCGGATGGGCATAGATGGCACAGAAGAAACTCCTGATCTTATCCGTCTCATTTATACTAATGGATACACACTATCTATTGGTATGGGAGAGGGTACACACCAATGTCATAGAGTATTTAACGATATCTCTCATGTTGAATTGGCAGTAATAAGACCCGACTGTTCATTCGTCCATATTATGGAAGGGGTGAAAACAGCGGGTAATATTAATCTAATTAAGGTCGAAGCATTCATTGGTATTATGGAAAGTTTTACCGATGAACAAGAGATCATCCATTACTTTGATAAGAATGGTGATCAACCTATTTATGCATAGCATACATAAATAGTATAGGTTAGAGTCTTGATCTAAGTTATTCATGGAGAATACACCTTGACTTAAAAAAGATCATCACCCATTTTCTAGTTAAACATATTAGATCGCTAAGCAATGCATGGAACTAGAATTTGTGTGATACTTGTGTGCTAGATATATCTCTCTAGTACGGTAAACTTCTCTATTACTTGAGGGAGGGCAGGAAATATTTCTTGCCCTCTCTCTCTCTCTCTCTCTCTCTCTCTTTATTTAAATGAACTTAAACGAGTATAACTCCCGGCTAGTAGATTCAGCACGAGAAGATGACACTGCTTTTGTTTACTACTTTGTCGGGTGGATGACTGCTATAAATCCAGCGGAAGCAGCAAAATGTGCAGAAGTCTGGATGGAAAGACAGAACCCAGATAAACTAGAAAGATTTAAAAGCGAAAACAAAAAGGATTTGCATGACAAAGAAGAAGAAGTACAGGAGAATTAAACCATACCGAACACGTTTCCCAGGTTTAGGGGACTGCCAGGTACGGGGAGAATCTCTTAAAGATGGCAACCTTATTGTCTGCTCCGAGGAAGTTCGGGGAATGGATAATATGTTTGTCGTTACAGAGGGGCATGTATGCCATGCTTGTGGTTCTATTTCTTTTAGAAAGTATCGCCCAGCTTTGGACGGTGCAGAATGACACAGCAAGTATGGATGATATACCCTTCAACCAGAAATATTGTAGAATTCACGAGCAAGAACAAAGCGTATCGTGAATGCAGAAGATTGAATGGAAAGAAATCAGGTGGACGTAGACCATATTATGTTCAGCGTAAACATCTGATTATTTCTGTGTAGTACGGGATCCACCCCTCGTAGTCCTGGGGTATGACTCTAAACTACCCCACCTTAATACACCGTTTCAATATGTATAGGAGGTGTAGTATGGAAGATAAACTAAAAGATTTAATATCCAGATTGCGCTCAGATTTAGCAGCTTTCGGTGGGCTCACTGCCAATCGAATGTACTTGTTAAATGAAATGCTGAATGTGCTAAACGAGGATAAATAGATTCCATACATCGTTAGGGCTGCGATATAAAACAAAGCCAAGTATCCTGAGCCACGATATAAAACTGGCTCGCCTTACACTCTACTATTTTTGTTCATGTTAATGGTAGAGACTGGATTGAGTATCTTTTTGCCCGTGTCCAGCGGGGAAACTAATAGCAAGCGACCCAAAGTTAGCAGCGTAAACCTATAGGAAACATATGGTATTATAGGTTGTCGGCAAGGTCGAGGGAGGCTCTGGTATACCTCCTAAAAGATACTCACCTTACACTACGTAGTTAGGAGAAATAATAGCCGAGCAATTGACGCCTTCATTGCCCTTCGGGGAAATCATTTGTAAGATAATGCACGGTTTATGGGTGAGGCGTCCCCCACTATTATTTCTCCGCTTCCTACACCCTATATCTACAGTAGATATAGGGCTGTTCTGTTTCTATTTGAGGAGTAGTAGATTGGGTAGTAACATCCTAATGGATATGAGTACATGTGAATCTTTAGCACCCATAGCCTTTGCTATGTTGGCTATTCTAATCTATCTACAAACAAGGCAATGATGAAAAGACTAACAAAGAAATTTATCCTTGATTATGCTCGTCATAATATAGGTGGTCTATCTGATACAAGTAAGATGCCTTGCTATTCTTGGTCTATCTCTGCTGATCTCTGCCAAATGGGAGAGATGTTAGCAAAGATAGATGGAAGCGTATGCTCTCAGTGTTACGCAAAGAAAGGCAATTACTTGTGGCCTAATACAGTGAAAGCGCATCAACGTAGGCTTGATCACTATCTATCAGACAGTAGAAAGTGGAGGGAGGATACTCTCCTCCTTACTAAGTATCTCCATCGTATTGGAGAGACACACTTTCGTTGGTTTGATAGTGGTGATATACAATCTGCACAAATGCTGAGTGATTTACTGTGGATCTCAGAGCGTTCGCCTCTGAAATTCTGGCTTCCTACTAAGGAAGTATCCATCGTGAGAGAACACATAAGGCATGATAGTATTCCTAGTAATACTGTCGTGCGTGTCTCTGCACCAATGATAGGCAGTAATAAGACTGCCAATCTTTCCACTGATCATCAACAAATAGCTGATGCTTTTGTTGATGTAGAAGACACTGATGTTTTTCAGTGTCCAGCCTCGTCTCAGGGTAATAAGTGCGGCGATTGTCGCGCTTGCTGGGATACTAAATCTGTTTCTTATAAATTAAAAGTAAAGTAAAGTAATGATTACAGTGAATGAAGTAGATAGCATTCTAAAGGAGTGTCCCCCTGTGGATTCTTTAAATGCTTCATCAAAACTTACAGATAGGTATCATTTTATTTCAACAAGGCGTATCGTTGATACGTTTCGTGATCTAGGATGGGAACCTCGTCAAGCTTTCTATGTAAAGACTAAGGCATTCAGTGACCCGCTGCATAAAAGACATTGCATCAGGTTCAGGAGTCCTCAGTTTGACATAAATGGGCAAGATGGATTCGGTGGAGTGACACCTGAAATTGTTGTGAATAATTCACACGATGGATCGTGTTCTCTTCAACTTATGGCTGGTCTTTTTCGTATGGTATGCTCTAATGGTCTCACCATTAGGGAAGAATCATATGGAGACATGAGACTTAGACATGATAATCAACACCTTAGATCCCTCGGAGATATTTATCTTCGGAGTTTCCTGAAAGGTTTTGCTTATCAAGTGCCGAATCAGATGGCATCTATCAAAGGTTGGGAAGAACTTGAGATGTCCCGAGGTGACCGGGTTTCTTATTATAAGAAAGCCGGGAAACTTCGGGGTTTAGATATGTATGATTGGAGATACCGTCAGTTTGATACAGTCAAACGTGCTGCTGATCAAGGGCAAGATCTTTGGACTGTTTATAACAGAACTCAAGAGTATCTTGTTCGTGGTGGTATCCAAAGTCATTATGATTTTGACGATGATAAGAAGAGAAACTACACTACGCAGACTCCTCTTTCAAATATCCAACGCATTGAAGATCTTAACAAAGACCTGTGGTCTCTCACCATGGAGACTGCGGCCTCCCTTAACTGATGACTGAAACTATCAAAGAGTTTGATAGATCCAAATATTCTGGGCAAGTACATGCATGGCTAACCGATGAAGGTAAGACACTGCATGGAAAACCCAGGATATCTGTTTGGATCTGTCGTCGTTATACCAATCCAGAGTCTGACGATGATGCGCTATGGACTAGCTGGTTACGGATAACCGGCAATGATCATGTAGAGATTGCAATAAAAATGCTACACTTCTGTTCTTGTCTAAGTTATGAGATTGTCTCACTAACGGAGGCACATGACACTGATCCAGAACTTGTTAATATAGATATACTGGATACTATCAGTGATTCATATCATAGACAATCGGAGGATATTTATACGAAGTATAAAGAACAAGCCGATAAAGCAGATATCTTTGTAGCAAACATAGGTGAGGAAGTAAACAATGAACTTTCCTCACTGTTTGCAGCATTTAGTGATGTTCAAAAGCTAGACTTAGGACCAAACTAATGCTTGACGGAGCGAAACTAAGGTACGATAAGATGCAGCGAGTAAGATCGAATGCAATTGAATATAATTCTATTGCACTCGCACTCCCAATCTATCGTGCTTTAGTTTCCTCCACGACTTCTATTCTAATACCACATCTGTTTCAATATATCAAAGACGAAGAGAGTAGAACGGGAAGACCGGGAGCAAATAGAATTGCTATTCCCTATATTACTGCGGTCGGTGTGGAAAAATGTACTGCTATTGCTGTCATTACCACGATCAATAACTTCCATAGATCTCTCTCTTATCAGTCTCTCTCTCTGAAAATTGGGCAGTACATTGCTGCTGAGTGGAGCATACTCCAAGAAGATCCAGAGATTGTCGGACGAATACAGGCAAACACATACAAAGGCGCAAGTACAATACGCAGACAGATCTTTCTTAGACAACAACTGTCTCGTATCCTGGGCAGACCACTTCAGTCTGTCCCACAAGTGGGAAGAATTTCCATTGGTAATATCTTTCTCTCTTTTATTGAGCGTACTCCACTCATCTCTCTGACTAGGGACAACAAAAAAGGATTCATTGTGTCCGCCTCGAATGAAGTTATAACTTCCCTTGATAAAAACTTACGTGACTCAGCTAACTCTAACCCCATCTCTCTCCCTTCTCTCTCTCCCGAAGATCCAGACGTAGATTGCATCATCAAACCACAGGCTGGTATGGATACTGTCCTCTCTACAACAGATGAGGGGTCCATATTCCACAAGGCTTGTGGTGTAATCAACAATACAGGCTACGTAGTATGCGATGAGCAATTAGATTTCATAATAGAACTTTCTAATTGCCCCACATCTTTGCTTGGTATTCCGGGACACAAGGAAATAGAACTTCCTGCATATATAGAAGGAATGACAGATGAACAAAAAGATCTTGTTCGTCAGGGCAGAGCAAAAGCATACGCTTCTCGTAACGTATGGAAAGGAAAGAGAACCAAGCTGCTCTCCTCTCTCTCAATCCTTAAACAATATAAGAACAAGGAGGTGTTCTTTAATGTGCAAGCCGACTTCAGAGGTAGACTCTACCCCGAATCAGATCTCCTCTCTTACCAAGGAGAAGACTGGATCCGATCTCTCTGGAAATTCAAGACGGGTAAACCAATCATCACAGAGGAACAAGCGAAATGGCTCTACATACATGCTGCTAATTGCTATGGCTTTTCTCGTAAGTCCTATGAATCTCGTATTAGTTATATCTCTGATCGCATGGAAACATGGAAGCTTGTGGTTGATGACCCACTGCAATACCTTGAGGTTATTGAGAAGGCGAAGGATCCTTTCCGATTCCTAGCAGCACTGCGGGAACTCATAAGATATGTGGAGCACGGGCTTGGTTATGTCTCTCACATACCAGTACAGATTGATGCCTCATCTCAAGCCATACAGATATGGGCTGGTCTTGCAGGTAACAATGAGTTACTAGAACAAAGTAATGTCACAACCCCTGCTGATGGTACGTTTGTTTGTCATGATATTTATTACAACCTTGCTTGTGATATATACCATGACGCAATGAATGATGCCGCTCCCGGTGCTATACATTGGAGACTCTTGGGCGTTGAACGACGAGTAGTTAAGAAAGCAATGATGATAATTCCCTATGGTGGGACATACACAGCGATACAGAAAATCGTTGATACAGAATATATCGATGCTCCCTTCATAGCTCGTCGCTGGCTCTGTAATAGACTTTGGCATGGAAGCAGGGATATCCTACATGAACTAGTGATCATGCAGGAGAAGCTCTCACAGTCCGTCTCAGCGTGGATGAACAACAGTGACGAGGAGACATACGACTGGACCTCTCCTTGTGGTGTTCATATCAAACAAAGATACATGAAGACAAAGAAGAAACGTATCAAGAATGTTATCGGTCAGACACTGTACTCATACCGTGTTGAGACTGACAAGGTAGACAAGCGGAGACATGCAACCGCATTCCCCGCTAACTTCTTGCATAGTCTAGATGCTTCTCTTCTTTGTTATTGTGTCTCTCTTATGTCGGAATATGGTTTTAAACAAGTCATGCCGATACATGATTGTGTCGGTGTTCCGGCAGCAAACGTAAATGCTGTGAAATATTTTCTCAGTGTGTCTTATCTCTGGCTAATACAAGAGGGTCAGAGGTTAGCCGGGGGTCAATGCAACATCCTTAAACCGGGTACCGGGTCCGATGACCCGTGGTACCATGGGTCTACAGGACTCAAGGATACTCCTTGGTGCTTGTCCCCTTATCTTTTCTCTTAATTAATATTAAATATAACAATAATAAAAATGCCTAAAGAATCTAGATTTGATGGTTCACAACATCAAGTGCAAATCATTACTCCCACTGGGGATGCAGAATGGTGCTCTCTTAAAACACCTAAGCAATGGAAGAATGAAGAAAAAAGAAACTTCCTTGCTTCAGTAATTCTTCCTAAAGACCTGGCTCAGCCAATCATTGATGACTGTAATGGTATGGTTGAAAAGGTGAAGGACTTGATGGATAAAAATCCTAAGCTCTCACCCCATGATCCTTGGAAAGAACTTGATGATGGTCGCTTTGCTCTGAAGTTCAAGCGTCCTGCTTTCGTTGCCAATGATAAGTATCCTGCTACTCCCCCGATTACCACATACATGCCTAATGGTGATGAGGTAGACTGGGACAAAACAGATTGGTCTGTTGGTAATGGTAGTCTTATCAGTATTGGTGGATTCATTCGTCCGTACTATGTTCCTATGCTGGGACTGGGTATCTCCCTTCGTCTTGAAGCGGTTAAGATCCACGAGCTTAAGGAATATGTAGCCGGTAGTGGTGGTGAATCGTTTGCAAAGGAATTTGGAAACGGTAAGCCTTCAGCACCGAAGACAGAAAAAATTGCGGCGAGTGACTTCTAAATAGAATAACGTCTCCTCCTCCCTTTGGAGAGGGCAGGTACTTCGGTGCTTGTCCTCTCCATTTATCTATATGCTTATCATCAATAGCAAAACCCAACCTCCGGGTATAAACAGACTTCTCCGCATGCACTGGGCAGTGCGCAAGAAGCTACAGAACAATCTAGTGGTCGAGATTCAATCAGCGTATCCATGTGACCTGATTGAAGGACCAGTTACAGTGGAGTACACTCGTCGTAGTGTGCGTCTAATGGACTGGGACAATGCTGCTGGATCTTTTAAACTAATAGGTGATGCACTAGTTAAGTGTGGAATCTTAGAAGATGATAACCCCAAGATTATTAAGGAATTTAAAGTTGACCAAGAGCGTGTTAGAAAGCGATATGAACAAGGATTCACAGTCAAAATTTATCAAACATATCTCATGTCCTGAGTGTGGTAGTAGTGATGCCAATTCTCTATATGATGATGGGCATACGTTTTGTTTCTCATGTAATCACCACACGAAAGGAGACGAACCCGTGGAAACACCAGAGAAGAATACAGAATCATCCACAAAATGGAACTATGAAGCGTTAGTAAAGCGCAGTATATCGGTAGAAACATGCAGATTCTATGAGTACGGAGTAGGAAATTGGAATGGGCAACCTGCACATTTCGCACAGTATTATGATCAAGAGGGTTCGCGCTCTGGTATCAAGATACGACAGGCTGATAAGAAATTCATGTGGTCAGGCACACAACCAGGAACATTTTTTGGACAACAAAAATTTTCCGGTGGAAAGATGCTAGTGATTACGGAAGGAGAGATCGATGCCCTCAGTTATGCAGAGACACATCAATGTCGATGGCCCACTGTATCTATTCCTAACGGTGCGCAGTCTGCAACCTCAGTATTCAAGCGCAACCTTGAGTGGTTGAGTGGATTTGAAAAAGTAGTCTTGATGTTCGATCAAGATGAAGCAGGACAGAAGGCAGCGAAAGATTGTGCATTGATCATGCCTCCTGGTAAAGCTCATATCGCTATCATCTCAAAGAAAGATCCTAACGATGTTCTCTGCAATGGAGACAAGGACGAACTGCAACGCGCAGTATGGAATGCAAAGTCATTCATTCCTGGTGGACTTGTTAAAGGTGAGGATCTTTGGGATGTAATCAGTGACGTTCCTGACGTTGTCGCTCTCGATTATCCTTGGATTAATATGCAGAATAAAACTCGGGGCTTCCGCTTAGGAGAACTGACAACTATTACTGCTGGTACTGGCATTGGTAAGAGTCAGGTGTGCAGAGAGATTGCCTATCAGTTCTCACAAGGTGGTATAAAGGTTGGATACTTTGCGCTAGAAGAAAGTGTACGCAAGACTGCCCTGAGTTTCATAGCAATTCAGATGGGTATGCCTCTCTATGAACTAGAAGAAAACTTTGAAGATATCTCTAAAGAAACAATCAAGAGTGCATTCGAGGAATCAGTTGGCAATGGTCAGCTAGTTCTCTTTGATCACTTCGGATCACTACATAGTGAGAGACTAGTAACTAAGATTAGGTATGCAATCAAAGCTCTTGGTTGCTCGGTCATTGTTCTCGATCACCTATCTATTGTGGTATCAGAGTTCGCTGATAGTCAGGAGCGTACTGCCATTGATGTAACAATGACAAAGCTTCGCGCTCTTGTAGAAGAGACAGGATGTGGAATGATTCTAGTTAGTCATCTACGCAGAGCAGAGGGGCGAGCACATGAGGAAGGAGGGAATGTTTCTCTATCCCAACTACGGGGCAGTCATAGCATTGCACAACTATCTGATATGTGTATCGGACTGGAGCGATCACAACAAGCCGATGGAGATGAGCAGTATCTCTCTCACATCCGCATACTAAAGAATAGGTATACTGGAGAAACCGGGGCAAGTGGATTCCTACGCTTTCACCCGGCTACTGGTAGACTTCATAATCACGTAGACGAATTAGGAAATGGAGGAGACTTTTCTGAAATAGCATGAGTTCCGTAACATTTGATATCGAGGCTAATGGATTCCTCGATGAAGCAACAAAGATTCATTGTATCTCAATTAGTGAGAACGATGGAGAACCTAAATGTTTTAGTGGAGAAAGAATACCTTTCGCACTGAAGCATATAGATTCAGCAGAGAAATTGATAGGTCATAACATCATTGGATATGATCTCCCACTACTGAAGAAACTGTTTAACTTTACACCAAGACAATCAGTAGATATACGGGACACATATATTATATCACAGATGGTATGGCCCGATATCATAGGCAACGATACAGATACGAGTACAGAAATATTACCCAAAAAATATTGGGGACGGTACTCTCTAAGATCTTTTGGTTATCGCTTCAGGATGCATAAGGGAGATCTTGAGGATTTTAATCATTTCACCCCAGAGATGGAGGAATACTGTAATCAAGATGTACGTATCACGGTGAAACTCTGGGCTGCATGTGTTAATCGTGGGTGTACTATGATGGCTGTAAATCTTGAGATGGATTTCGCTCATCTTGCTCACTTGATGAATGAGAAAGGTATTGGTTTTAACACCAATAGTGCTTTTGATCTATACAACACTGTGAATAGAGAGAGAGAGAACCTCTTATCTACTCTCTCTACGCTAGTTCCTCCGAGAAAGGAGGAGCTAAGAACTCCTTCCTATTGGTTGGATCCTATAACAGATGTACAGTATCAAAAGAAAGGTGATGCCCCAGCAGCAGCGAGGAAGGACTTAGTTCGTGGTCCTAATAGAGTAAAGGAGCATGTGTTTAATCCTCTGTCTCGTCAGCAGGTAGCACAGTTCCTAATCTCTAGGGGATGGATACCAACGGCAACTACACCGACAGGTAAACCCCGTGTTGATGAATCTATTCTACAAGAGATACCAGATATTAAGGAAGCATACCAGATAGCCAAGCTCTATAGATTACAGAAGCTTCTTGCTATGCTCTATGATGGCAAAGAGGGATGGCTGAAACTTGTAAAGGATGATAGACTTCACCCTCGGTTGAAAACTGTGGGTACTGTCTCTGGACGCACATCCTGTGTTAGTCCGAATCTTCAGCAGGTTCCTAGTCCACGCTTAGCTTATGGCAAGGAGTGTCGAGAACTCTTCTATGCAGAGGATGCTCAGATGCTCGTCGGTGTGGATGCAAAGAGTCTTGAAGTCCGGTGCTTTGCTCATTATCTTTCTCTATACGATAGTGGTGAATTTGCTGAAGAGGTTATCGCTGGTGATATCCATGCTGCTAATGCAAAGATGATGGCATGTGATAGACAGGTAGCAAAGAACACATTCTTCGCATTGATCTACGGAGCATCCAGACAGAAGATTGCTGACATGCTTGGGTATACAGTTGCAGAAGCTTCAGACCTTGTTTCTGATCTATATGAGAGGAGACCAGCAATGAAGAAGCTGATGACTGCCGTGAAAGATAGAGCACTATCGTATGGGTATCTGAAAGGATTAGATGGAAGACGACTGTATCCACGGTCCATACATAGTAGTGTTAACCTGCTTATTCAAGCAGCAGGGGCGTGTGTCTCTAAGCTGGCTGCATTGAATATGCATCAAACCTTGGTGGATCACTGGATGGATGTCTATGATATAGGACTCGTGGGCTTTATCCATGATGAGATCATCATTGAAGTGCCAGAAGATACAGCAGAAGCTATCGTTATTGCTGGAGTTTCCTCATTCAAGAAGACTACAGGGCAGTTAGAACTGCGCTGTCCTATGGATGGGGACGGACGAATTGGAAAAACGTGGTATGATATTCACTAGATTATAAATATGAATAAACAAGAAGAAAAATATATAGACTCATTTGAGCCTGACTTTGATCCTGATCAATTACTATTAATTGATGCTGATATTATGTATCATCGCTCAGCCTATAGTGTAGAGAGGACATTTGACTTCGGAGGAAAAGAACCTAAACGGTTTACCGATGATGCTGAAGTCATAGCTCTCTTTACGAATCTGCTGCGTGGTGTGTGTAAGAACCTAGCCACTACACGTTTCATCCTGTGCTGGACGTTAAAGAAGAACTACAGAACAAAGGTGGACTCAAGCTATAAAGCGAATCGGGTGAACATCCGCAGACCTACGTGCTCTGATGAGGCGAAGGAATTTCTGATGCGTACATATCCAAGCATCGCTGTAGATGGATTAGAGGCTGATGATCTTATGGGATTAAACTCCGGTTCTTCTACTATTATTGTTTCTGATGATAAGGATCTTCTCACAATTGCTGGGTTACATTATCAGCCCCGGAAACCAGCGCGGGGTGTGTTCGGTGTTACACATAAGGAGGCAGACTATCTGCTATATACACAAATTCTTATTGGGGATCGTGCCGATGGGTACACTGGTATCCCCGGTGTTGGACCGAAAAAGGCCGAAAAAATTCTGGAGGCTGGAGGAGTTAATTGGAGAACTATCTTAAAAGCCTACGAAGACTATGGACTACACAACGAAGATGCCCTAATAACAGCAAGACTTGCACGAATCCTACGACCAGGAGAATATGATTGGACGGAGAACAAGCCGATACTCTGGAGCCCAGAATGAAACCTAAAATAACAAATAGAATTACATACCTGACGGTACAGACGAGTCGTGATCCAAAGAAGATTGAATATGGTATAACGATACTAATAAAAGATTCAAACAATAATGAATATACCTTTCGTAGTGCTAAGGTATATAAGTATGATGAGTCCGGGAAAGCCCACTTTGATCTAGAAGTGCTACAAGACCAGGACATCTAAGAATGACCCAATTATCAGAATCAGTATTAGAAGTGCTAAGGAACCATGAAAGGCTCTGCGACCATGCGTATGATATTCTCCACGATAAGATCAAGAATTACTCAGGTGATGGTGATGCCTTTACGAACTTTCGTAGGGTCGAGCAACTCCAGATCTGCACAACAGAGACGGGAATCCTCGCTCGTATTGCGGACAAATTTGGCAGACTCATCACCCATGTCAATAGTGAAGGAGGCTTGGTTGGTGATGAAACCTTTACTGACAGTGTTCATGATCTTATTAATTACCTCGTGTTCCTACATTGTATTGTTTCTGGCAGTGATGTAGATGACTGAGATACAAGAAGAACTAAAAGACTTTAGGAATTTCCTATATGTAACATGGAAACACCTGGGTCTTCCTGATCCCACACCAGTACAGTATGATATTGCAGAATATCTACAGCATGGACCTAGACGAAGAATGGTTCAAGCGTTTCGAGGTGTAGGTAAATCATGGATCACATCTGCCTTTGTTCTTTGGACTTTATATCTTGATCCAGAGAAGAAAGTTCTCGTTGTATCAGCCTCCAAGTCAAGGGCTGATGACTTTTCCACCTTCTGTCATAGACTTGTACGGGAGATGCCCGTACTCAAACACCTTATTCCAAATGAAGATCAAAGAACATCTAAGATTGCGTGGGATGTTGGTCCAACCTCCGCAGCCCATTCTCCTTCTTGTAAGTCTGTTGGCATTACTGGTCAGCTTACTGGTAGCCGCGCCGATCTTATTGTTGCTGATGATGTGGAGGTGCCTGGGAACAGCAGCACAGTGGGTGCGAGGTCTAAACTGGCAGACTCTGTTAAAGAATTTGAAGCAATCATTAAACCCGAAGTAGGAGAAATTGTTTTTCTTGGAACACCGCAATCTCAAGAATCTATATATACTGAACTCTCAGCTCGTAACTATGATGTCAGAATTTATCCAGCGAGAATTCCCGATGATGAAAAGATCTACGAGGGAATGCTTGCTGAGTATGTCAACGACCTTGAAGGAGGTGCTGGAACTCCAACAGACCCTGATAGATTCTCTGATGAAGAGCTACAAGATCGAGAAGCCTCCTATGGACGAACAGGATTCCAACTCCAGTTCCAACTAGATGTTCGGCTTAGCGATCTTGATCGTTATCCTCTACGTATATCTGATCTTATTGTTATGGATACCGACCCACTCCTGGGTCCAGAGAAAATCGTATGGGGCACACAAGAAGAGTGGATTGGACTACCAAACCTCGGCTTTAAACGGGATAAGTTCTACAGACCACAACGACTTGTGGGCGAGATCATTCCGTACTCTGGATCGGTCATGGCTATCGACCCAAGTGGACGAGGCAAAGATGAAACTGCCTGGGCAATCGTAAAGTATTTAAATGGTTATCTCTACCTCGTAGATTGGGGAGGAACCACTGAAGGATTTACGGAGCCGGTGATGCGTGGTCTAGCTACCTATGCTAAACAATATGAAGTAAACCTCATACTCACTGAGTCAAACTACGGTGGGGGTATGTTCAGTGAGCTACTCAAGCCCCACTTACATGAGCTATATCCATGTACAATTGAGGAGGTAACGGCGATGACACACAAAGAGAAGCGCATAGCAGACACGTTGGAGCCAGTCATGAATCAGCACCGGCTCTGCATAAACGCAGAAGCGATCAAGAAGGATTACAATCAGACGCTGCTGCTTCCACCGGACATCGCAACACAGTACAGTCTCATGTACCAGTTGTCTCACCTTACAAGGGAGAAGCGTAGCCTAGATCATGATGATAAGCTAGATGCTGTAGCTATGGCAGTAGCATACTGGGCTGAGTCTATGGCTAAGAGTGCTGATGAGGCTATTAAAGATAGACGAGATGGACGACTCCAAGATGAGCTAGATAAGATGTTTGATATCCTTGCTCCTAGAAATGGAAGAGAACATAGGTCAGATGGATGGTTCGACGTTTAGCCCGTCTTTTTATCTTCATCTACGACAGTAGTGAAAGGAAGAATCTCATTAAGAGTACCAATAGGTGTATCTTCGGGGGTATCTACAGAGATGCCGTGGTCTTTCAGGACTTGACGAGCAACATTCAGGTCTTGTGTGGTGTATTCCCCGCTCTCAATCCGGTCGATCAGGGTAGAGATGAGAAGTTCCCAGAGTTTTTTAAGAGGATCCATGATAGATTTTAATATGAATTTAAATGATACGAGTGATAGGTATGGAGAAGATGATAGCGAGGAGGGACGAAAAGAAGCCCCCGTTATGATGGCTGAACTCGTAATAACTAATAAACTTCTAGAGAATGTAATCGGTGATGCGGCAGAAAGACTGCAAACAATCAGACAGATGGCAATTCTAGGACTAGATATGGAAGATGACCCTAAATCATATCACTTCTTATTTAAAGCAATTAAGAAGGTAGCGATGTATCCAATGACTTCAACACTTTTTGAGGAAGACTTCGATGACGAATGAGATAAACCACCTAGAAGCAGAGTTACGTAGAGTATCCAGACGGTTAGATGCGAGGGAGTCTATAGAATCCTTAGTGCTTCGACGAGTAGACGATGCACTTAATGGGTTCACATGGTCACCCCCGAACCTACCGAGAAAAGATAAGAGAAAAATAAAAGAGCAAGAAACCTGTGTGGTTCATATTAGTGATACACAGATTGGAAAGAAAACTCCGACATATGATTTCACAGTAGCAGCTACACGCAGGAAGCAGCTTGCAAAAACGGTAGAAAAAATTGTGACCAACCGTAGGACTAGCGCAAGGATTGAACGCTGTGTTGTTCTCGTTGGTGGAGATATTGTGGAAGGAGAGACCATCTTCTCTCATCAACCATGGACGGTGGACGGTGATTTGTGGGAGCAGGCAATTAATAAAGCTCCAGCCATCATCTCTAATTTTATTATCGAGATGAGTTCATATTTCAGAGAGGTTCATGTCGCTGCTGTCCCTGGCAACCATGGACGCTCTGCTCCTAAGAACTCCTCTGCCTCACCCAGAACAAACTTCGACATGATAGCCACAATCATTACAAGGCTTCTTGTCTCCAATTGCCTAAAGAATGATCGAGTGACATGGGATGTAGATCATGACTCCTTCTATCGTGTTGTCGATGTAGAGGGACATAACCTGCTGCTAGTACACGGGGATCAGATTGCTGGTGGTGGAGGGATTGGAGGCTATCCACTTACGGGCCTTGCAAAGAAGGTAGCCGGTTGGGGGGCGAGTATCCCGGAACCTTGGGAGTCTATCTTCCTTGGGCACTTCCACCGTCCGATGGCAGGAGTAATACAGAGTAAGATGTTCTATGCGAATGGAACAACAGAGAGTGATAACGACTTCGCCCTAGAGATCATCGGAGAATCCGGTAGACCTTGTCAGAGGGTTGTCTTCTTTAATAAAGAGCATGGTCCTATTTCTGATAGTCTTGTGTGGCTGGACTGATGGCTAATAACTTTCATTAGTCCATGAGGTGAATAGGAAAGCAAGGGCACCTCCTAAACATATTGCGCAGATCATTTGTTTTTTATCCACATCTGCTCAGAGAATCCTTCAAGGAATATAACTCTTTCAGCCATACGATCAATACGCTCAGTATTTGATGTGTGTATTTCAGAACATGTATATCCACGAATACTATCTACCTCATCGCACATCTTCTTATTTTCGGCAAGAAGAAAGATCGTACTTACGGATGTGAGAGAGAGGAACGCATAAAGAAGTTTACTTAGAGCCATTTTGTTTATCCTTCCTGACTTTGTAGCCAAGAGCAGCGAGCAGTGCTAGTAAGGCAGTTGTCAGTGCCTCGCTTGCACCAATACTCCATGTTTCTGCTCCAGTCTCATCGACCTGTTTTGATAGGCTGATGAGACCGGAGGAGGGCGGTGTTGACCCTCGGTAATCACGAATAAAAGAATCTCGCATACCAGTAAAACTTACCTTGTCTGCTGAGACATTCGGTATATCCCATTCAAACCAGGTAGCTGTTATCGTTTCGTCTCCATTATATGTCTCCTCATATCTGTCTGATGAGCTATCACCACCATGAGCTATCGTATTAGATGACCCATGGGTTTTTCCAGTAATAGATGCCGACCCAGCACCTACACCCCAACGATCAGGCATCAGCATATCTAATGTGCTGCCTGTCGTTGAGCATGCGGATGCAACAAGCATAATAAGACTAAGCGGGAGGCGCACCAGCGTCCTTCTTTGCCTTAATCTTTCTAGCAGCAAAGATACCAGCGACACCAGCAAGTGCTGTAGCTACGGCACCACCGAGGGCTGGATTACCAGTAAACATTGTCGTAAGCATTCCCGTCTGTTCTGCCAGAGCAGGAGCGTTGTCAAGAAGGGTATTGCCGACTGCAACAGCCTGCTCTTCTCCACCAGGGAGCATCTTACCAACAGTCGCACAAGCGGGTAGAATGCATGATGCGGAAGCAGCAGATGTAAGCATAGTTAAGTGTTTCATAATAATTATTATCTAGATTTAGTGGGTAAACCATTGCCAAGATCTTTGACGAATGGAGCGATTAGTGGGTGTCTCATAATACCGAAAACTCGTTGTACTCTTCGGTAGTCAGCTTGTGTGAAATCTCTATTATCTAGGACTCCAGTCTGAATAAAGGATTGCATCATACCAGTAACATCATCAGCGTAAGACATGGTACGTACTTGGTCCATCCATGAATTAGAAAGTCCTCGTCTATGGTAGTTACCATATACATCATAACCCAACAGAGGACCAGAAAAAAGTGTTGCGTTCTCTAGCCCGAAAGTAAAGCCTGAATGTAGGAAGGCTCCACGCGCAATTGAACCGAGGCTCATGCGTTCTTTAAATTTTTCTCGTCCTTCTGGGGTATCTTCGTGAGCGAGCATACCTTTAATCATAAAAGCCAGAGCACCACCAGCGACAGATGAGGCAAGAACATAAAGAGCCCTTGCATCGCTGGCACGTAGGTTTCTTACTACGTAGTTATTAATACTAGACATTCCAAACCCACGGTACTGCAAAGCAATCTTAGTGAGTTCGTGTGCTGTTGGGTTTGCGAAATACCATGTTGGCATATCCATACGACTCTGTCTCTGTACCACAGATTTTACTTCTGCTTGAATTGCCTGGGCAAAGAGGTCTACTGCTCCCTGGTCATCCCATTCACTGAAGTTGTATTGATATGTATCAACACCATCAACAGATGTTTGTCGTTTATATTGTTTTCTTACCTGCCTTGAAATTCGATCCCACTCTTTTCGTGTGAGTCCCATATCAACAAGACGAATATCGTTGGGATATTCTCCTCGAATCATCATATTACCATAGTGAACCATGTGCCGTTTTAAAGCAACATGATCACTCCACTCGGTTATTTTCATAAGACCAGAAACTTCTGTCATCATACGTGAAGCTCCCATCCAAAGTCGCCGCATTACTGCCTGTCGTCCCAGTGCTGTGCTACCACCCTCTTCAACAATACGACCCATCAGGTCCATTCTGGGGATAATCCGTTCTCGTATTCCCATACCAAGCGAGGCCGCAAACTCCCTGAGTGTCACTTTATCTACTTCTGTCACACCACCAACCATGCGACGAAGTGCGGGCATACTTTCTATAAAGCCCTTAACTCCCTGTACCCAGTTAGCAGAGCTTGCCTCTGCAAGAGCAGAAACACCAAAGAGCGCACCATGTCCCATGCTGTATGCAATCTGTCGGGACAACTGCATTCCGAGAGCGGCGTCTGTAGCCTCACTAAATGGTTGGTCACGAGCGATTCTCGCCAAAGAATCCATATACTTTGTCCACCTCTCTAGCTCTCTTCCTGTAACGCCTTTATTATGCTCTAGATCGTGAAGGACCACTTCCACCATATCATCTAGATTCTTGAAGTGGTTGGGTCGTCCAAGTTTTATGTTTGCTTCATCGATCATATCCTGAATTAGAATCTTACTGGATGTATGTCGAGCATATCTCCTTGCTCCAGTAAATATATTATAATCAATAAGATCACCAAGACGCACATCAACTGGTTCGCCCTTCCTATTTAATACAGTAGTAAGAATCTCAGTATCCAAACGGATTCTAAACATTTGATGCCGTGCTTTCTTTTCGGTAACCCTAAATGTAGCAGCAATATCTAGGGCTTCTTGCGCTGTATATCCGAAATTCATCTCAAGAATTTTTGCAAGCTCTATTGCTGTAGCTTTCTGATGTGAAGCATCATTAATGAGATTGAGACGGAATTTATTATTTCCAATACTTTTAAGGAACTTTTCTCCAAATTTATATGCTTCTGCTTCAGACAGTTCGCGTGGACCCTTCTCTCCGATTGCCTGTGCAGCTTCCCTAGCTTGCTTGTTGGCAGCAAGAAGACCTTTTTGGAATACCTTTGCAAGTTCCTCATCAGCAATATTTAGTCCAAGCCTTCCTCTATGCATTGCGATCTTAGCACGATCCCAGAATCTGGGGACATAATGAGGATCAGATATAACATCTTCCCATCCCTTGCCATACTTCTGTAGGAACTTAAGCTCACCATCGAAGTGTTCTATAGCCTTTTGTACACCACGACGAATAACATCATGTGAATGCTCGGGAAGTTCAGCAAGAACTTTTCCTGTCCTATCATTTTTGACTCGCCCAAGGATCTCACCGAATTCATCTTGGGCGGTATTTGTCCAGTAAGACATGAAACCTTTCTGATTTAGTTTTCTCCATGTCTGGAATTCCTTCTGGATATGATCAAAGAAGGCGAGGCGCATCTTAACCATTTCATCTCTACCCTCTTCAATACCTCGACGCCCCCAAGGAGATTCTCCCTCAACCGGACGAAGCGTTTTGCCCTTTCTGAGTGGTCCGCGCCATGACCCTTGATCTACTTCATCAACAAGACCACCCCCGATTCGCATTGCCATCCAACGATACATACCACTAAGAGGCATATTCTTTGTCTTATTCCCTATCGAATTAAACATGCCCTTAATGCCTAGCTTGATCCCTGTTACCTTTGCTCCCCAACCAGTGTCGTCAAAGCTCCTTGCACCCCCATCAACAATCTCATCCATGCCATGCGGGGTATCATCAAATGCTTCGGGACTAGGTCTCCCAGGGTTTTCTGCATTACGTACGGAAGCCTTATTTGCCCGTGCTGCTGCTCCGGCTTTTTCTGCTTCGTCGATAATATCATCAACAGATCGTGTCTTTCCGGTCTTCTTACTCCGAAGAAAGAACATCTCACCAGATTCTTGGTCATATATAAAGGTGCCGGTGCGTTCTTGAGGTGCTCGCTTAGCATGCCACCAGGGCTCAGCAGCAGCTTCTACCTTCTCAACATCAGCAAGATCTTTCTCAAGCTTCCGCAATTTAGCATTAGCGGATCTATTATTATTTTGTAGCTCCTTTAGTTCTTTATTTAGTGTTGCCTTATCTTCCTTAGAAAGATCTTTTGATTTTAGAGCATCTTTAATTTTTACAATACGATCTCTGGTTTTCGCAATCTTATCTTGCCACTTACCAATTCGTTTTTCATACGTTGCAATGGAGTCCAGAGCTTCTATTACAACTTTCTTTGGACGCTTATGTACTTTCGGAAGGTCCACCATATCGATTATCTTCCCGTTGGGTAGAATAATCTGAACGTCCCCAGGATCAATATGTCTTGTAGATGCTACGGGAATCTCTTCAGGTTCCCATGTATTAAGAAGACTACGAATACGAGCATTTACTTCATCCCATCGACGCATCCGCAGGTGTTCAGGAATATGAGAAAGAATATCAGAAACTTGTTCAAGCTCTAGACGACGAATACCAAGAGCAATCATAAGAACCTCGCCCTCAATTCTTCCTTGTTCAGCGAGAGCCTCACGTTCTGGTTGTGTTCTCCAGTATTCTTTAAGCTCTTCACTCTCTTTACGAAGAACACGATCAAGGAAGAACTCTTTAATCTCTGCTTTCGCATCTTTAAGATTTGTTGCTTTTAGATCATAACCAAATTCAGAGCCTCCCCGAACTCGGAGCTTATACTCTTTTGGTCCATTCCAGTTAAGCCCACTTCGGGTAGCTTCTGACAGTGCCTCTGTACTTCTGGGACCAACAACACCCGGCTCTCCTCCAGAATATAGAACACTTGCCTTCTCTCCAAGCCCTGGAATACCAGCAAGATCCCCTGTTCCGGGGTCTACATATACACGTAAATCGGGATATACGTCGAGGGTAAACGGTTCTCCACTAGGACCAACACCCGTGTACTCCATAGCATACTGCTTCGGTGTATAATCCTTTTCTCTACTTAGTAATTTCTTTAGGTTTTTAGCAACGTTGTTTAGATTAACCTTGTCTAGGGCTTTTGCACTAATTTGGAAAGGGATGATCAATGGTTCTTGAATACGATCCCCAGTAAGTACAATCTTTCCCTTACTCATCGCACCAGCAGCCTCATCATAGGTAAGATTTCTAAAGCTTTGAACGACCGTCCATCTTTCAAATGGAACTCCAGCTTTCTCAAGAAGTTCATACATCTTATAGATACGCATAGCCTCGTAGTCATCCTGTCGAGGCTTCATGCCGTTCATTTCTAGAGAATTTCTAAATGCCTTCGGTACAGGGTCCACCAAGTTATGTTTTTGTATTGACCGTAGTACCTCCAGTAAGTGGGATGTACCAAAACCAGCGTCTAATACGGGGACTCGTTCCCAGATGTGTTTGGGAACTACAGTAACATCCTTGTATATGGGCCCCAAATAATTTGGATCGTGTGAGGCATGGAACACGGCTGACCCTTCGTCATCAGGTGTTCCTCTAGAGAAACCTACGGGATTACTGGGTTGGACTAATTCCGTTGAAATATACCCCTGCTTTCCACCTATTTCCCAAAACGTAGGATCTCCATGGATTCCTTCCGGTAAAAACTCTGGACGATACGGAGTTCCTTTAACCCCCGCAAGACCATGTTCTGTTTGTATTGCCCATCCAGGTTTCTTGGGGTCAGCGAGGCTCGGCCAGGGATGCATTCCAGACCATGTAGTTTCATCAATCGAATCAAAGACAAGATTAAACGTCCGCTTACCTCGGAATCTACCCAGAGCCTTATGCCTATTAAAAAGATAAACTGCCTGGGCCTGGGCCTCTTCATGCTTTGTCTTGAGTCTGAATATTTCGTCCTCAACATTATCAAAACGTCGAAGTAGTTCGCCCTTTACAGACACAAGAGACTTACCTTCCCGAATAGACTCAACGGCTTCTTCACTTACATGGCGTGGGAACGGTATCGTCTCTTTTGTAAATTCTGACTCAATATGTGTCGGGAAGAATGCATCATCATAGGCATTCCGTAATGTACTATGTAGAGAAAGTCTTTCAATCTCGGCGTGATACGCAAGCTCTAAATCTTTAAGGGTAAGATTCTCAGAAGGAGTACCGCGCATCGTAACGAGAACCGGAATATATTTTTGCCCCATTTCTTTAAGAACGATAGCCCTATGCCGTCCTTCATGCTGATGTGCCTTTACAATATGACCAGAAAGACGTGATCCTGGGGCGGGTCCGGGAGCCCGTCCAAACATTGCGTGTAGCTTAATAGATGGTGCGGTATTTAATAGTTCACCCCTACCCGACTCCCCGTCCGCCCGTAGCGTAGGATGATCTTTAGGATATAGAGATTTACGCAGCTTCTTAAGCTTTCTGATATCTGGTTCCCACCCATACGGCGTCGAAATACTTAAGAATTCATCGGGAGTCATCCAGACTGTCGTCCCCTGCCCAAGTGTACCAATCTCTTCCGGTACAATAACACCATAACCATAGACAGAAGGAGGAAGCTTATCATGTTTTTTCTTAATATTTAGTAGCTCTGTTTGTTTCTTCTTTACCTCCTCTCGTATTGATTTTACTAGGGCTTTTGCTTCCCGAAGTCTCTGAGCTATCACAAGTCTTTCAGGATGCGTTAACTCAGAAAGTGCGCCATTAAACAGCTTCGATTTCTGGCTATCTGTAAGAGGAGCAAGCTTACTAATCGTAAGCTTAATATCAGTCTCAAGGAACTCACGACTCAGTACGCTTGGAGATAGGGGGGTCACCTCGTCCATGTGGAAGGTCTGTAGCCTCTCAGGATGCATGATCGATTCCGGGTCTCGGATCACATCGGCTTCCTCGACGGGCCGGTAGGGGTCGCCTGGGTCCGTCTCACGGGTCGGTGGGCCTCCTGGGGCTTCAGCGATCTCAGCCCGCCTCTGTGCTAGTTCCTCTTCTGCCATACGGACAGCGTTCGGCCATGCCTTTTTAAATCCCCCTATACTCTCACTTATGGTGACCTCCCTACCCAGGTGACCTTCAATACGTTTTGTATATTCTTGAAGGTATGCACTCATGTAGGCATCACTAGCCTCTTCTCCCACATTATTTTTAACTGACCGTGCTGTTTGTTCTGCTTGTCGGGGGCTCATCACTACCCCACCAATAGCACCTTCCGCTCCAGACGCATCTAATTCTCCCTGTGCCCGGTACTTCTCATACGGCCCAATCTCTTTAGCCCTCTGAATCTGCTGTCTTTGTTGTTTTCTTTGTCGCGCTGCTTGCTTTGCTTCTCTTGCTGCCCTGTCTGCTCGTTGTGACGGGGCAACAACACGCTCTGCCCTCGGACCATGGATTGCTCCCATGTTTACTTCTACAGTGCCGTCATCAAACACCTTGGTAACAATACCAATAGGACTATCAACATTAGTATCAGGACCAACAACAATACGATTAAGGAACATCTTGTTCGTTCCCCCACCAAGATCAATAAGTTGTTTCTTATATGCAGCATTTGCTTGGATCTCTAGTTCTTTATTTTCTTTTATTAGTGCTGCTTGATCTCTAGCAACAACAGCCCGCTGCCTTTTGGTTAACTTTGCATAAGCAACAGGATCCATTTCAGCAAACTCTCGTCGAGGAATCCATAATCCAGTTTCAGGATCTCGCATTCCAAACTTCATTGCCTGACGCATTAAATCATATTCAGTTAAGTTATCAAATACAAGGCGTCCGGTCATAGTATTCCAATGCCGCATCAGTGGGTAGTGGAACATATTTGCATAGCTTTCCTTCTGCGCTTGAGTAGCTAAGGGTCCAAGATGTGCTTCCGCTGCTCTCCAGGATAAAGCTTCAATTGTTTCAATACCATGGGCGGGCATCTTACCAAAACCCTGGCTATCATAGACTATACCTTTGGTTCCCCCAATGGCAGATTCTTCATCAATATCAAAGTCATCGGCATATTCATGATATTTGGGTTTACCAACACGAGGACGCTTTTCAAGATCCCGAAGTTCAAAGATTAGTTCGCCCTTCTTCTTCTCGCTTAGTCCTGGTTTTTGTAACTCCTCTTTAATCCGTACAATTCTTCGTTCATCGTGTGTGGGAACACTGCGGTTCTTCTGTGCTTTTACCGCACCATCTCTAAACGCTTGACCCTCTCGTTTATCAAGCTTAAAGAAATCCCTGATTGTTTCTTCAATTTGTTGCTCAACCTTAAGAGGATGACCAGGACTATCAATATCAAGAGCAGCTTCACGAAGAGTTTGTTTTAGTTCCATCGTCTCCATATTGAAAACGACTCGTCCTGTTTTGGTATCCCAGACACCAGAAATTTTATAGTCCGTACTCCAATATGTAACTACGCCATCCTGATCAACCCTAAATGCTGTATTACCATCTGCACCCTCAAAGATGAACCCACCACGATTCTTTGCACGATCCCCAACCATGAGAATTCTTCCGCCCTTAACATTCCCCCACTTCACACTTGTATCAAGGGAAAGCTCAAAGAAGATTGGAGGTCTCTGAACATTCCAATCACCCTCCCAAGTTCCTTTAGGAGCTTCTGGCATATCATCCCATGCCTGTCGGTTAAGAGCCATTCCAGGTTCTACCTCGGTAGCATGTGTCAGCGTAGACTTTCTTGCTGCGCCTATAGTCCCGCCAATAACTCCAGATACAGCAGCAGCCATTATAACATGCCTCTCATCAAGAAGTGGGTCATCGGCTGCTCTAACACCTACCACACCAGCAGCTTCAGTAGCAGCGAGTGCCCCAACCCTTGCAAAACGAGCAAGACGGCTATACTTAGCGATATTAGCAGCTTGTTTATATACCCCTGCTCCTCCAATCATAAGAGAAAGATTAACTGGATCAACAACACCAGCACCTATATATGCAAGCATCATTGGTCCCAGCGCATACTTTTCATGCATCATCCCAATCTCTGCCATTCGAGCTTTTGCTTGTTCTGCAATAGCTACTGCATGGGCCATACTCTTAGCATTCCGAATATCTTCATGGGCAATACCAGGAACATCTTTGGTTATGTCTTTAAACTCCTCCCATGATATAACCCACCCAGGCTCTTCTTTCCACAAGTCGGGAAGTAGATCATTATAATCTTTTATTAAAAGATCGTCTTTATCAAATGTTCCCCCTGTGTGTGTTCTTCCATGTCCGGTCACTCTTGTGCCTGTGATATCGACACCTCTCCCTGTTGGAACCGTACTACCTTGTGTTCGACCAAGAACAGCAAGACGAGCAACACCTTTTCGCGTCATATGCGGATGAGCATCAAGCAGGGCTTGTATTTCTCTCTGCTCAGCGGCAGCATCATATCCGTATTTATTTACACTAAGACCACTAACGTCTTTTGCTAGTATCT
>Ga0114908_1000267_pt1 | contig 32121 bp, 30 predicted proteins | sample MalvireepMed_s17_FD_87292 | JGI IMG/M metagenome (GOLD analysis project Ga0114908, IMG submission 87292) | Marine viral communities from the Global Malaspina Expedition - Malaspina viral metaG DeepMed_s17 | ecosystem: Environmental > Aquatic > Marine > Oceanic | place: Mediterranean Sea... | reverse complement strand
GCCCAAGCCTGGTTAAGAAACAATTCTCCCTGTACTGTTTACAGGGTTCTGGGTCAGCAGCTCGAAGACGCCGCCGAGGGCGCCGACGCCAAGGCTGGCTGGACAACCGCTAACTCCCCTGCCGCCGGCGCCACTCATGGTGGCGCTTATGGCTTGTTTATATTCCCCAACCCGGATAATTATGAGGATTCAGGTGCCACTGGTACAGCAGCGTCAGTAACTATGAATGTTACTACCACTGCTGAAATAGGAACTGGAACTACATACACAGTTACTTTGCCTGATGGGTCTACTACGATAGCCATAACGGGTCACTCGACAATCGCGACGTCGGACTTCGGCGGCGTGTCGGTGTCCGCCGCGGGCGTATTCAGATGCACAGTCGACGGCGCCGGAGCAGTCGATTTAAGTAACGTACTCAAGGCAGCTGAAATAGCAGCTGCCTTTAACTCTCACGGCAGCTTAAGTGCTGTTTCTAGTGATGTTGGTGGTAACGGCCGAGTGGTTATTACGACTGTTGCCAAGGGGAGTGCAACCAACAGCGCCGTTTTAAATGTTAACGATGCAGGCGCTCAAGGTACTGACCTGGCCGATGGCAATCACAGTTTCACTGGCGGCTCAGGGCCCGCTGTCACCGGTTCTCTAGCTGCTGTCTGGTATGTACAGGCAGGATCTGTTGTTCTTTCCGGAACAACTCGTGCAGGCGCTGAAGCAGAGGGCGCTGGTGTGATGATTCGAAGCAATACTTCTAGTCCCCAGTTTGTTGCAAAAATTCGCGACAGCGCGGTGTCTCCTGCCACAAAGCATGAAGCTACATTTAATTTTGATAGAGACTCAAAGCTTTTTATTCGAAAAGTTTTTAACACAGACCCCACCGTAACAAATGGTGATTTAATCTATACCAACGCAGCTGCCGGCTTCGGCGATGCAGAGAAAAATTATTGGCTTGGAGAAACATTTGAATCCAACGTTGGAAATAAAGGCGCTGAGAACTCTCAGCTTAAAGTAAGCGGATCCACGCCGGCCAATAATCACGTGCTTGGTGTTATTCTTCAGCTGGACTCAGCCGTCGGCACGAGTATCGGATGGGAGGACCATCAACAAGTGGCCAAAGCTGCAGCAACGGGATGGTTCATTTCTCAGGATACACGTGGTGCTACAACTGCTAGCTTTAATCCTACTAGCCATGCAGAAAAACTTTTCAAGATTCATGCGCTGGGAGGCTCCGGAGGTTCCGAGGATCCAGGCTGCGGCGAGGCAACAAACAGAGACATAAAAATTTCTATTGAAAATATAAAAGTTCCCAGCGACAACTTTAACAAATGGGGTACTTTTAGTTTAGTCGTCCGACGTTCTTCTGACTTTGATCATAGACCACAGGTAATAGAGCGGTATTCAAATCTTAATTTGAACCCGTCATCTGCTAATTACATTAGGAGAGTTATTGGTGATAGATCTTATAGTTACGATGCATCAACAAAACTAATAACCGACCTCGGCGAATATGAAAATAAATCTAAACATATCAGAGTTGAATGCTCTCCCTTCCTCGATGGTGGTGGAGCTGAAGGATACGTACCATTCGGCGTATACGGGCCATCGGTACCCAGAACTTGGACGCTGATAAGCGGCTCCGCCGGCACCGGAGCCGACGCAGCCAACCCGCTATCGAACTGGGCTACGGGAAACGGCCTCTTGCCTGATTCTGCACTTGTTGACAACCATGCTACTAACCACCTCGTGTTTGCTGCAGATGTGCTAACAGCTTCAATTGAATTTCCAACGACTAGATTAAGAGTTTCTTCTTCAGAGGGTGGGCTAGCTTTAGCCTCGAAGGCCTACTTTGGATATCAGTCAGCCATCCTAGACAAAAAGAGGTTTGACCAAACAAACTTGGACTTACTCCGGAGCAAGCCTGCAGACCATGATCCACATGCTGTTGTTGACGACAAATCACAGTGGTCATGGGTATTTACACTAGACGACGTCCAGCAAAATGCTGCTGATACAGATCATAATGTGTGGGTATCTGGATCCAGAGCAACGGGAAATTCTTGGACAGTGAAGAGCGGTTCAATAACTGGGGCCCTCGACCAGGACATTGATCAGTTTACATCTCCGATGTTTGGCGGTCGCGACGGGTGGGATATCACTGAAAAAGATCCCCTTCGCAATACGTTTACGTCCCCTGGGGGCTCGTCTGGAACAAACAGAACTAATTATGCCTTCTACAGCTTAAAGAAGGCCATTGATATAACTGCGGATCCTGAGTTCGTTGAATATGACGTTGCATGCATGCCTGGCGTTACCAATGGACCGTTAAATACTGCCCTTGTTGAGGCCTGTGAGTCAAGAGCTGATTCCTTGGCTATCATTGATCTAAAAGGCAATTACGAACCGCCTCATGAGCACGATGCACTCCCTACGGATCCCAATTACGCCGGTTCTGTGGGTGACGTAGTTCTTGATTTAGGATCTTTGAATATTAATTCAAGTTATGGCTGCACTTTCTATCCGTTTGTCAGGATTAGAGACACCATCAACGATGCGGTGCTTTATGTACCACCTTCAGTTGTTGCTTTGGGCACTTTCTCAAGCTCACAGCGCAAATCAGCAGTCTGGTTTGCTCCAGCTGGGTTTACCAGGGGTGGCTTAAGCGAGGGCTCAGCAGGACTTCCGGTAATCGGCGTCAAAGAGCGTGTAACCTCAGCCATGAGAGACAAGCTCTACGATGCAAACATCAACCCGATTGCTACGTTCCCAGCCGAGGGCATCGTAATCTTTGGACAGAAAACCTTACAGGTCACGCAATCTGCGCTGGACAGAATCAACGTACGAAGACTACTTATTTATCTCAAGAAAGAAATTTCTAGAATTGCAGCCAAGATTCTGTTTGATCAGAATGTTCAGGCTACTTGGGATAGGTTCACCGGTAAGGTCGTACCATTCCTTGAGGGGGTTAAGGCTGGTCTGGGATTAACCGACTTCAAAGTTGTGCTGGACGAAACTACAACGACGCCCGATTTGATTGACAGAAATATCTTGTATGCAAAGATTTTCTTGAAGCCTGCAAGAGCTATTGAATTCATCGCTCTTGACTTCATTGTTACCAGAAGTGGCGCATCTTTTGATGATTAATTTTTAAGCTAGACTATTTATAGAGACAGGAGACCAAATACATGCCATTTTTTTCAGATTCAGGTCCAGGTGGATTTCAGCCTAAAAGAGCTTTTAGGTTCTTAGTTAGTTTTACTGAGTTATCTAACATGACTTTTATGGTAAAAACCTGTGATAAACCATCCTATACTATTAAAGCCGGAGAGCACCAAATTCTTAACCATGTATTCAAATTTCCAGGCAAAGTAACTTGGGAGGATGTTTCAGTGGAATTTGTTGACGCAGTTGACCCCAACGTTGGTTCAAAATTTTATAACGCCCTATTAAACGCTGGTTATGTTAATCCTGTTGATTCGACTAGCCTTTTGACTGGTATAACCAAAGTTCAGGCTACCAGTACTTTGGGAGAAGTAAGAATAAAACAACTAGATGGCGGTGGGGTCCTACTTCCAGCTGGTGTCGACCCAGGTGATATAATCGCTGCCGTTGACGATACCAGAATTGTTGAAGAGTGGACGCTTAAAAATGCTTGGCTCAATAACGTTGCCTTTGGAAAACTGACTTACGCTACTGAAGATTTGGTTAGTATTACTGCTAAGATAACTTTTGATTACGCTACATATAGCGCGGTTCCTGGTGGCATGGTTTATAAAGGTTAAAACGAGGTTTAAATGAGAAACAATCAAAGGCGCACAGGTGCCCCGAGCCAAAGAGGCCGCTCAGCACCTACTGCCCCGGCCGTGACTTCTAATTTGGTGTATCAAGTACCTACAGAGTTTGTTGAACTTCCCTCTAGGGGGATCTTCTATCCCGAAGGACATCCGTTACGTAACCAAGAAACTGTTGAAATAAAATTTATGACAGCCAAGGAAGAAGATATATTGGCTTCCACAGCTTTAGCTAAAAAAGGATTGATTTTAGATCGACTTTTGGAAAACATCTTGGTCCTCGATATGGAACCTGACAGCTTGTTACTCGGCGATCGATCTGCAATAATGGTCGCTACAAGAATCTCTAGTTACGGAAAGATATATGAAACTGAAGTAACATGTCCTTCCTGTGAACTCAAAAATAATTTATTGTTTGATCTCACTAAAATGAATATAGGTGGCCGTTGCTTTGACGAGCAATTTATGACGGACAACTCAATTGAGATTGATAATGGTCTACTTGTCGTTACATTACCTACAACTGAATTAAAAGTTGGTCTTAGACTTATAGACGGACACAGCGAAAAAGAAGCTGGCAGTATTACGGAAAATAATCAAGATACCGCAGTAACAACATTTTTGTCTACTCTCGTGGAGAAGGTGGAAGACACTTTTGATCGCGATCAAATAGAAGAATTTATTAATAATATGCCTGCAAAAGATTCAAAGTATATTAGAGACGTCTATTCTAAGCTTATTCCAAACATAGAATTAAAAGAAGATTTCTCGTGCTCTCGGTGCTTTCATCAGAAAGAAATGGAGGTTCCGCTTAGTGCGGACTTTTTTTGGCCTAAATGAAGAGTACATGGAATCGGTCTATGAACAATTTTTTGTTTTGCAATATCACGGTGTTAGTAGTTTCCTAGAAGCTTACAATTTGCCCGTTGGTTTGAGAAAGTGGTATTTAGGTAAGCTTAAAGAACAGTTTGATCTTGAAGCGGAAGCCATGAATAAATAATTGGTTGCCTGTTAACCTTTTTAATTTGTTTTTGCTGACTATTTATTAAGTCTAGGAGTACACGTAACATGTCAACAAAAGACCCACAAGCACTTGCGGCCGAGGCCGCGGCACTCGCAGCTTCTCTTGAGAAGCTTGGCGCTGATCTCGAAAATTTAAGTGCGAAACAGGAAAACCTGCTTGTTCAGCAGGGCGCCCAGCTAGAACAGTACAAGCAGCAGGCTGCTCAATTAGAAAACATTATAGCAACAAAAAGCAGAGAGCTGGCTGTAGAGAGAGAAAAAGCAGTTGTCGACACCGCTGCCCAAGCGCGCCTTGAACAGAGCATACAAACAGCCAAAGCTCAAGCAGCAGCATACCAGGCAAACCAGGCATCAATTGATGCTGCTTTGCAGAAAACACAAGCTAAGCGCAAGGAAATCAGGAACGAAAATGTCAATCAGGCTATAAAAGATAGCAAAATGAATATGGATCATATCCGGGAACAAACGAATGCGCAATTGAATCTCAGCCAGGTCGCCCTTGAATCCGGCCGCGGCATGGCGGAAGGCATGGGTGCGACGGTTCAGGGATTTAGTAAAGAGATGGCGGCCATGGCCTTCTTATTCCCAGGCAAAGCCCAAAGTGTTGTTCAAGATTTGAAAGATGATTATGGCCACATGCAAACCGAGATCAAGAAGGTGGGCAAGGAAACTGGTATTGTGGGTGCCGGATTTGAAAAACTCCAGGTTATGTCGGCCGATACTGACTGGGCCCGACGAATGATGCCGCAAGAAGCCATTGACCAAATGAACAAAATGGGGGGCACCATAGACAACACAGGCCTTAGAATAGCTGATACTAGTCCTACCTTCCAGGCGATGCATGATAATATACAAATAATGCGCTCTTCTTTCATGGAAGCGAACCAAGGCATCGCAGTCGTCTCTGCCAACCTATTTGCTAACATGAAAAAAGTGGGTGTGCCGTTGGAGTCCTCAACAAAATCTTTTGATAACATGAACAAGGTTATTCGTCAGACGCCAATGGACTCAGCTAAATCTGTAAAATCTCTACTTTCTGTTGCAGATACTTTGGAAATTAGTGCTGCACGAGCATTTAAAGATTTTAACGATAACATAGGAACGATGTCCCAATATGGTGAAGGAGCTATTGATGTTTTTTCAAGGTTGGAGGCGCAGTCTATCAACACTGGTCTAGGCGTTAACAGACTGACTGAATATGCATCTGGTCTTGATACTTTCGAAGGCGCCGCAAAGGTTGCACAGCAATTTAATGCTGTTATGGGCGACACTTTTTTGTCGACAACAGATCTAGTGAACGCCGACCACGATGAGAAAATTTTGATGATTCAACAAGCCATGGAGGAATCAGGAGTCAGCTTTGAGACTGCAGATCGTAGGATGAAACAAGTAATAACAAGCGCCCTCGGCCTAAACGATACAGCTGAAGCGGCCAGACTGTTATCCGGTGGTACTGCAGCTGATTACGAAATCAAAGCTAAGCAAGTAAGCACCGAAGCAAAAAGCAACGAAGACATTCAGGCACAAGTCAATCAAACTCTTACCATGCAGGAGCAATTGACTAAAAGTAGTACTGCCATGCAGGGTGGCATGTATAAATTTAATGAAAGAGCACTAGAATTTGGAGAAAAAGGCGCCAAGATTGTGCTGGGCACGTTTAAACAAGTTTTAGGAGTAGCAAAGGATTCGGAAGCTGCTGCTTTGGGAACAGTTGCTGCTTTTGATCTGATAATTACTGGTGGAACTGGAATTGCGGAGTCTCTAGCAAAGGGGAATCTTACGGAAGCTGTTGGGAAAGTCATCACCGGCGGCGCAGTCATCGGTGGTGCTTCTCTGATACCGGAGGCCACTGATGCCATGGGCCTTCACCCCGGAGGGGGCCCGACGACTACCGGACCTCGTCCCATGGGCCTAGCAGAAAGAGCCAGGCTCGAAGCTGAGAGATCACAGGGGGCAACCGGGGAATCAGGCTTAGCAGACCAAATATTGCAGCTTACAAACGCGATAAGAGAAGGGTCTCTTTTACAGGCCGATATAACAACAAATGTACAATTAGACGGGAAAACAATAGATACTATAACACAAAGAACATCTGCTCAAGCCGTTGCCAATGTTAAAGAGAACATGACCAGAACAGCAAGAGGACTACCACCAGAACAGGTCCCTGCATGATAAGGAATAACTATAATGCCTAAATTTTTTCAAACAGAGATAGCTGGATATGCCGGAGAGAAAAACACTTTTCAAAATGTTAAATTTAAGAAACGTGATTTTAATAATAGTGATGCAGCATCGTCGGGTACAATACTAGAATTTATTCCAGTGCATATTAAAAATCCTCCTGTTATACAATTTTTAGCTTATTTAGGAACCCTTGCTGATACTTTTAGTGCTGGGTTCAAATCGGAACAGCCATTTGGCAGGAGTGATCCATACCATATTTGGTCTAGCAACAAGAGAAGCATATCACTTAATTTTATTCTACCGTCTAGCTCTGTCGCGAAAGGCTTAGACAATTTAAACAACTTAAGTTGGTTGTTGGCGGCGATGTACCCTTCATATAAAGATAAGTTTACCGCGACATCTGTGTCTGCGTCGCCAATGTTCAGGGTAAGATACGGAAACTTAATAGCGTCAATGGCCAACGGCGGCTTGGGTATACTGTGTATAATCAAAAGAATAACAGTGACACACAACCATAAAGAGGGATATATTGGTGCAGTTGCTTCTGGGATGCGTACTGGCGGAGGTACTACCGCAGGTGTTTTAATAAAATCTGCGGGATTTGAAAATATTGTCAGAGATGGTGAAAAGATTTTAATTCCAAAAGAAATAAAAATTAATCTTGGATTGGACATTGTTCATGATCATGCTATGGGGTGGGATCATCAAACCGGCCACTGGCGCGCCGGCTCATCGGCCCCCGGATATCCATATAAGTTTGGTCTGGTCCGAGATACAAAGGATGGCCCCAGCATGGATCCCGCCGGCCGAGTCGAAGAAGATACTACAACACCAACACCCGCACCCGCAGTTGCAGCCCCGCCACCCGGGAGTCCGCAGGAACAGCAAAACAATGTAAGCGCACAAACAGTAGTTAGTGATACCAGCGCTGACGTTGGTATAGAAAGTTCTAATGTTAAGTAGGGAACAAATATTATGAGAAGGTATAAAAATCAAAAAGTCTTTACAAACGATACCGAGCCTTATAGGAAATATCTTAAAGATCGAGGCATAAAACAAGTAAAACAATATGATACGCCTCATATGAGATATCCTACAGCGCAGGAGGCATCACAGACTTTTACTACAATTAGACATATTTGGGGTACTGGAGACAGGTATTTTAAGCTGGCAAATGAATACTATGGAGATTCTAATATGTGGTGGGTTATCGCTTTTTATAATCAAAAACCAACAGAATTTCATATAAAATTGGGCGATGTTATTTATATACCAACTCCTTTAGATTCTATTTTGTATAGCATAGGATATTAAAATGGCTAAAGATATTACCAGCGCCGACGGTACAACTGATTTAAATACTAAGAAAGACTCTGCCAAAGTTCGCGATAAGAAACATTTAACGAACGACAACAGAGACAGAGAAAGTATTGAACAATATATTTTAAGTCAGAACATTGACAAAGCCGCAAATTATTATCATTCTAGAAAAGATCTTTTCAACTATCAAACGTACAGACAGGTTAACGGTGACGGTACACAAATTGTTAATAAGTTAAGAGGTATTGATAATGTTGGTGTATTTTATGGTATAAAAACTTCTGTACTATCTCTTATGCAGCCAAAAATAAGAATTTATAAGGTTAATTATGAAGAAGCAGTTTTTACTGAAGACGGCACCCCTGACGAAGGAAAAATAGAATCTTTGCCATATCCTTGTTATAAAGAGTTCAAATTTTCTGACAACTTTGGTCAAGAAACAGCGGCGACCGTACAAGATTATTTAAAATATGAAAGCTCAAAACCTACCTATCGAAATGTCGGCTTGAAATCGTTTACAATTACCCAGGATGGCAAGTCGCATGGTATACTCGAACAAAATATTGCGTGTACTTTAGTAGTAACGTTTAAGTCGTTGAAAGATCTTAATGCGCAACCACCAGGTGAGCCTAACCCTGAAAAGGGTGGTCTTAGATATGTTGATTTGATATTGTGGCCTCCCGCAAAATTTGTAAAAGATTCGGAAACATACAATCCTAAACATTATGAAATAAAAGTTGTTATGGGCTACACTTCTCCCTCGAAACAGGCTTTAGAGGGCCTGAACTTATCTCCAAAAGAAGTACAAATGATCCACGATATTGAAAAATTGAATACTTTGGTTTCCCTTTCTTTGGTAGACTACAAGTTGAATATAGGAGAACAAGGCCAGGTTTCCATGACTGCTAATTACCGAGGTCGCTTGGAGACGGTAGTTGGCACCAACCAAGTTAACATTTTTCAGGATACAATGAGGGTGGGCAAGGGCGGTAAGAAAGAAATTTCCAAAACAGTTGACCCTAAAAACAACCCTGCACATGTTTTTAAAGTGCAGGCTATGATACACGAATTCCACAAAGGTTTAAACGAGACGGCCTGCAAAGATGATAAATGCACATCAAGGAAGAAACTTAGACAAGTTCTGGTAGGCGATCCTGTTTTTTCCTCTGTATATGAAGAGGCCGGCGGCCCAGCGATTACTGTAAAAAAGGGTGTAACAAAAATTGTTGGCGATGGCGAGGACATATTTATATGGTTTAAAAATTTAGACAATGCTAATGCAATGCTGGCTATCATACGAAAAAGAGTTGGCTCTTTTAAGAAAGATATATACAAAACCTTTGTTGATCAACTTATTACTGGTAATGATCAGAGAGACGACGGCATTCCAGAAACTAGATTATTTTGTATTAACGTACCTAAAAGAGAGGTTGAAAAGTATTTGGGCGGCGTTCCAGAACCTGAACCTAAATCCAACCCTGGCCAAGCTGAAATAGAATATTTAACTTCACAAGGCGTTAGTTACGAAGATGCAGCACAACAAGCTATCCAAGGCGGAACAACGGCGACGCCTAAGGGCGAACCACAAATTAAAATTGATCGATGTAACAAGCTGGTCGCAAAGGACGCTGCACTACAGAGTGAGGTAGCCCAAGATGTAACAACCGTGGTGGAGAACCAGACTGCCTCTACTGATAGCAAAACGGGTGACAAGAAGAAAGATCCTTCACGTACATCAACTCTTAACTATGATGGAGAAAATTATAAATTTTATTTTGTTTACCTTGGTGATTTAATAGAGCTAGCTTGTAAAAACGCCGGGTTTAGAGCTTTGGATTTGGTTAATGCAGATACAATGGGCGAGCTACATTCAGAGCAGGGAAATCAGGGCTCTGGTGAAAGAGCTTACCCTCCGTTCCCTGAAACTTCTTATTATGGTAACAACAAAAAAAAGAAGGGAGAGCTGAACAAAGAGGCAGGCTTAAGCTACGGCCTCAGCGGTACTAGGGTTTTGTTGGGCCCAATGGAATATGTCGATGCTCAAACTGGCAAAATAAAAACTATAAACTTGGCACAATTTCCGATATCATTTAATTATTTCAGAGCTTGGTTTTTAAAAAAGGTTATTAGTAAAAAAAGACCGTCCTTGCCGTTGGGAGACTTTTTGACAACCTGCCTAAACAACCTAGTTATACCTGCTATGGGAGTTGGAATGCCCAAAAGTGTTAAGGCCCCAAAAACTAGATCGAGTATGGTCGCCTTAACTTTACCCGGTATGCAAACAAAAGAACAACCAATAAATATTTGTGGCAGAATGGTTGGCAAGGTGGCAGAGTTGTTGCCTCTTCATCGGGCTATTGATGTTGACAGCCCAATTTTTAAACAGACATATCTGGATAAGTTAAAAGGCGGCCAATCATCTGAATCGATGCTCAAAACTTCATATGATTATTTATTAATGTACGTGACAACTGTAAAGAACCTTAGATCTAGAGCCGGCAATCCTGTTGTTGATTTAAAAGATGGAATTTATCATTTTAATATTGGATCGGATACGGGTCTTTTAAAGAAAATGGACTTCAAGCGCGTCGCGCTTTCTGGAATGGCTGAGCTGAGATTTAAACAGTCCCAAGAACAGGGAGTCAGCGCGCTAGCTCAGTTAAAATTTCCGTATAATACGAATTTAGATTTAATTGGAACTTCACTTTTTACACCGGGCATGTATTATTATGTAAACCCAAGCATGGCCGGCCTAGGCAGTGTTGAAGATGCGAGATCTTTAGCATATCAAATGAATCTTGGTGGGTACCATTTGATAATGAACGTGACGAGCACAATTTCCGCAGGTTCTTACACAACAAAAGTTACAGGAGTACAGACACAACAGGGAAAACCTAAATAATGTCTGAGAATCTCACCGAGTCGATATTTAATTCAAAAAATAATTTAAGTAATTATTATCCGAATTTAGCTGGGGTTGGTGTTTTTGATTTGGAACGTAAACATTTGTTTTATGGGCGTATAGATCCTAAGGGCGACGCAATTTATTTGGACGATTCAAATTTAAAACAAATTTATGGTGGTTCTAAGAAGACACATTTTGCAGCTGACTTTGTTAGCGAAGCTTTTTTTAATCTTAGAAGGAGTGTTAAAAAAGCGGCCGACCGCGGATTAATTAATAGAAGTGGCGCATATTCTATTAATTTAAGGGCACACAAGGCATGGGACTACCATGATTTAGAATTCAGCTACAATCAATATTTAAATAAATTATATACTGATTTTGTCAACAATTACCTTGAGATTGATCGACGACATGAAAGAATAAAAGATCATAAATCTTTTATTAAGGAATTTGTACGATATGCTTTAAGAAATGCTCATTATTTTCCAATTACAAAAACTGGTTTCGTTCTTTCGACTCACTGTAGTCCGTTTATTAGTGGGCTGATGGTCGAGATAGCATCGGAGCAACACGGATTACCTACTAATACCGCGATACTTAAATATACAAAAGATCCAAACTTTGTTTTCTTCGCAAAAGAAACAAAAAAATATGGATTTATGCTAGATAAGAATGCACCATGGCGATTAGTTTTTAATTTGGCGTCTGGCTGGACTGGGAACACTTCTTCAAATTCTAAACTGGCAGGCGGACAAATGTCCATGAATCACTTTGGAATTGATTATGGAAATGTGTTTGATTATTATTATCGACGGCCACATATGGAAGAAGCTCTAAACATAAAAAATGTGTTTGAAACTCTTTACACTTCTTTTTATCAACAATACGGCACATACGAAGAATTAATTCAGCACAAGAGTTCCTCTGTTAGATGTCAACGCCCTGTTAAAAACATCAGGAGAAACAGACAACCTCCACAGGATATGACCAACGAGGAACATCACGAATACTGGTTAAAAATTATTCTCAAATTAAGGTTTGCAGAAACTAAATTTCATCACACAACACAAAATTTTAATTTTTTTGTTAATGAGATGCTGGACAACAAGAGGGCCTTTGGTCTAGACGCCGCTCTTAAATATATTAATGACTTGACAAAGGGCTTCTTTGTTCCTAACTTTGTAAAGAGAGGTTCCTTCTGGGGCGGCATGACTGAAGATGAATACCAGCAAAAAAAGAAAATAGCTTTGGAAAGAGCTGTGAATCCCAGCACCGTTAATTATCCTCTCACCGCCACCAAAAATATTAAATGAGTTAAGTTTGCTTTTTCAAACGTTAGACAATAAGACTGGATGTATAGCTTTGTACGTTGATGGACGAATCACAAAGGATTACAATAGTTCAGAGTTAACAGGCACCTGGGCTCCATCGGCTCACTTTCAGAAACAAAATATTGAATACGCTAATATCTGGGCTCAAGGCGAGCCACTAGATACCTGCTGTCCAAACGAGTTGAAAGAAGAGTGGCAGATGGTTAATAAAAAGGCCATGGCTTTTTTGAATTCGTTTCATAAGAGCAAAATTAATTTGCAGGAAGTATGCTTTTACGATTTGCTACCAAACAATTTTTTATTGTATTTCCATAAATTGAAAAACACAATTACCAAACATATTTTCGATACGCGTTCTCGTCCAGAAAATCATGATTTTATGTTTGACCTGATACTTCTTCTCAAAAAAATCGAGTCACAAAACTTGAGTTTAAACTTTAAGAATTTGGATATGGCAAGTGATAAAATACGAAAGATACTGCCCAAGATCAAAGACACATCTTGCATTATTAGTTACAACCCATGGGGCACCATTACAGGTCGCTTGACGACTAACAAGAACAGCTTCCCTATTTTAACCCTGAACAAGGAGCTGAGGCCGGCCTTACAGCCAAAAAACAGTTATTTTCTAGAACTGGATTATAATGCTGCAGAAATTAGGGTTTTGTTTTCTCTCCTGGGCCAGACACAACCAAGCGGCGATATCCATAATTGGATTGCAGAAAATATTTTTGATAACAAACACGACCGCGCCCAGAGCAAAAAGAAGGTTTTCGCATGGCTCTACAATCCAAAAGCTAAAAATAAAAAATTAAATAGCTATTTGAATCGAGATGCTTTATACGATAAATATTATAAAGATGGCTACGTAGAAACACCGTTTGGACGCAAGATCAAAGTGTCAGAAGACAAGGCAGTTAATTATCTCATACAGAGCACAACTAGTGATTTGTTCTTGACATCTGCAATCAAAGTTGATAAGATGTTAGAAAATAAAAAATCTAATATATGCTTTTGTGTACATGATAGCTTGGTATTGGACTATGCTGAGGAGGATCAGAGCATCTTAAATGAAGTTGCACAAGAATTTTCAAATACCAAATTTGGCTTTTTTAACACAAATTTGAGTCTAGGCAAAAATTTTGGAAGTATGAGGAAGGTGAGATGAATATTGTTGGCTTGGGAAGCGCCGGATGCCAAATAGCTAAAAACTTCCAGGATTATGGACAATATCAAGTTTTTTGTATTGATGTAGAAGATAAAGGGTACCCCACCTTTTTACCTCTAAAACATCAAATTTCTCATGAGAATTATGAAAAAAACTATAAAAAGCTGAAATTAGCAAAGTGCAAAGGAGAAACAACTTTCATCGTGAGCGGGACAGGAAATGTCAGTGGTTGCAGCTTGAGGATATTGGAACAATTAAAAGAGAATCCAATTACAATTATCTATGTAAAACCTGATATTGTACAAATATCAGATGAGCAGGCTCTAAAAGATAGAGCTACTTTTGGCATAATGCAGCATTACGCTAGGTCGGCGTTGTTTGAAAATATGTATATTATTTCTAATAGTTTGGTTGAGGCCGCAGTTGAAACTGTGTCAATCAAAAGCTATTGGGAGGATATAAATAATATAATTTCAAGTACATACCATATGTTAAATGTATTTAACAAAACAGAACCATTGTTGACGGTGTCCTCTCCCAAGCCTATTACGGCAAGAATTGGCACTATGGGCGTTGTTAACTATGAAACTAACAAAGAAAAATTATTTTACGATATGCAGTATCCAAGATCAAAAAATTATTTTTATGGTATTAGTGAGAAGACGCTGGAAGAAGACAAAGAAACGCTACACAGCATACGTTCTTTTGTAAGAGCACAGGCTGCTGAAAGAGTGGCAGCAAATTTTAAAATTTATTCAACAAACTACGAACACAACTACATTTATTCGACGCATTATGCGTCATTTATTCAGGAACAAAAAATAGAATAATATATTTTACTTCTAATTTAAAGTTATTATTTTGTATAATAGACGGTCGGAAGATTAGCCGACTGTACTATAGCTAAAAGCAAAAAGGAGAAATACAAATGGGTATTGATTTAGCAAAAATGAAGGAAAAGCGCGACGCCCTAGAAAATCGCGGCGGTCAGAGTGTTTTCTGGCGACCAGACGACGGAGAGACAACGATTCGAATCGTACCAACTCCCGATGGAGATCCGTTTAAGGAGTATTGGTTTCATTACAACTTGGGCAGAAACCCAGGTTTTTTGAGCCCGAAGAGAAATTTTGGTGAAGATGATCCGCTAAATGACTTTGTTCGTCAACTATACAAGGAAGGATCTGATGAATCTATTAAGATGGCCAAAGACTTGTCTGCTCGTCAACGCTTCTTCGCACCGGTTCTAGTGCGCGGCGAGGAAGATAAGGGTGTACGACTATGGGGCTTCGGTAAGACTGCATACAAAGAATTACTGAACCTTGTTCTTAACCCTGAATACGGTGATATCACCGATACTGATGAGGGCACTGATTTGACCATCAATTATGGTAAGCCACCTGGAGCACAGTTCCCACAAACTACAATTACGCCTCGCCGTAAGCCGTCGGCTATGGCTGGGACTGAGGAGGAGATTGGTAAATTTTTAGATCAAATTCCTGATTTTGATTCTGTCTTCGAGCGAAAGACACCGGAGCAGGTCCAAGTCATGTTGGATGAGTTTTTGCTTAGTGAGGATGACGCAGAAGATGTTTCTGTTGAAACCACAAAATATAGCAAGTCCACCGGCGGTACTGCCGTTGACAAGGCTTTTGCTGAACTTCTATCATAAGTTCCTCCACCGCAGGGAGGCCTGGGTTTACAGAGGTCTCATTTTAAAATTTATTTAACAACTAATTAAGGTTATGGACATTTTCATAATAATAGCCATGTCAATTGGTTTGTTTATATCGGGTATGTCACTTGGTGCTTATATAGAAAACAAAAGACTTTATTCAGTAAAACTTGTTAAAAGCATTAATCAATCTCTCAAAGAAACACAACAATTATTGATTCCGCTAACAGACAAGATAACACATTTTGATATGAGACAAAGGCACTTTATAAACCATACTCTCGTTGATTATAGATATATGAGGGATCCAGAGGAAACGATGGACATCCCTGTTTACGAGTCACTAACAAGCGAACTAGATTTAAAAGAGGAAGAATGGCGAGAAAATCAAAGAAACTGGGAAGATTAAGTATTGGTGAGATGAGAAATCTCATTAACAAAAAGGCCGGCATTGAAGTAGCTTTTGATCTAACAAAAGAAAACCCAACACAAGTTAAAGATTGGATTTCTACTGGTTCACGCTGGCTTGATAGCATTATTTGCCGTGGGCAATTGGCGGGTATACCAGTTGGCAAAATTGTAGAAATCGCTGGCCTTGAGGGCTCAGGGAAGTCGTATATGGCAGCACAGATAGCAGCTAATGCTCAAAAAATGGGCATGGATGTTGTATACTTTGATTCTGAGTCAGCCATTGATCCAAGCTTCCTAACAAACGCCGGCTGTGACATCGACAACTTGTTGTACACACAACCTCCTAGCGTTGAGTATGTCTTGGAGACTATTGAAGAATTACTAGGCTCAAATGACAATAGAATGTTGTTTATCTGGGACTCACTAGCTCTGACTCCTTCTGTGAGTGATGTAGAGGGCGATTTTAACCCTCAATCTTCGATGGCAGTTAAGCCTAGAATTCTGGCTAAAGGAATGTCCAAATTGACAGTTCCTATCGCCGCCTCCAAATCAACTTTTTTGGTCTTAAACCAGCTTAAAACAAATATTACCCGGAGCCCATCCGAAGCTATGACAACACCATATGTCACGCCCGGTGGAAAAGCGATGCACTACGCATACTCATTGCGTATCTGGCTGACAAAACGCAAGGCCAAGGCCTCGTTCATCGTGGACGATAATGGATATAGAGTTGGCTCTGAAGTCAAGACAACATTAAAGAAGAGCCGTTTTGGTACGGAAGGACGCCAATGTACTTTTAAAATTCTTTGGGGCGAAAACGTAGGCATCCAAGATGAAGAAAGTTGGCTAGAAGCCATAAAAGTTTCTGATAATTTAAGACAATCAGGCGCATGGTACGACCTTGTTTACAAAGATGGCACCAGCGAAAAGTTCCAAGCCGCTAAGTGGAAAGAAAAATTACAAAGCGAGAAATTTAAAAATAGAGTACTTCAAATAATGGATGAAGAGATTATTATGAAGTTCATTAATCGATCTGGTGATGCAGCCAGCTTCTATAACATTGATAAGGAGGAAGAAAATGCATGAATTAATTATTCAAATTTGTTTTGTCGTGGCCGGTGTGGTAACAGGTTGCACTGACGGCCATATACAAACAAGCGATCCGTATTTGACGAGTCAGGAGGTGTCACCTGTATATGTATATGATGCACCTCAATGTGTTAGTAACCACTACCACAGATCTCACACACCGTCGATTACCGTCGGCGCGCTTCGTTTGTATTGGCCTACATACACAAGCCATCACCGAGCACATCCTTGGTGCACTAACGCTCACAGTCACTACCATGGAAATCATTGGTATACCTGGAAGAAGAAGTACAAGACTTGGAACAGGCACAACCACCACGCTCACCGCCCGGGCGCCCATTATGGACATCATAAGAAGCACAAGAAACGGAAGGTTATTGTACATCGCCCCGGTCCTTCGAAGGTGGTTATTAAGCCAAAGGGAAAATATAACCATCATCGCAAGCACAAGGCGAAGTCACGACACCATAGATCAGGCCCGGCGAACGTGATTATCAAGCCGAAAAAAAACAAGCCTAATAAAAGTAAAAGCCGCAAATATCATCACAAGAAGAAGGCTCACAAGAAGAACCCGAGGTCAAAGGTACAAAAAAATTATCGGCGTAATAATTCAAAAACCAAGTTAAATATTCCGCCTAATTTATATAAGAGAAAAGATAAGCCTGGCGCCAGGAAAAAGCACAATCGGCGAAAGCATAAAAGTAAAAGACAAAATAGCCGTCGCGACCGACGATAAACAAGAAGTCTAGACTATAGCCCCCCTGTACCTATATTGTGTGCAGGGGGGTTTTTTTGTATGAGATCTACTAAAATAAAAGAAGACGCTTTCAAGCCCCGTAATTCAATTACGGGATACACAGTTGAAAAATCTAAGAAGACTCAAAGATTCTTAGAGCTGGCCAAGAACATGGCCAGGCAAAGCAAATATGGTAAAATTAGACATGGCGCTGTGTTGGTAAAGGGCGGCTCCGTTATCAATGCTTCTTACAACAAGGATAATTTTAGTGCTTTTGGCAACCGGTTTCGTACACCGTCCTGTGGGCAAGCAACACATCATGCGGAACTAGGATGTATACTCGGCCTGAACCGAGCTAAGACATCTGGATCTGCTATATATGTTGTCAGAATTAACAGGGACGAAGAATTTAGACTTTCCAAGCCTTGTGCTATGTGCCATGATGTATTAAAATATGTTGGTGTTAAAAAAGTTTATTATACCACTGGAGACGACACCATTGAAATGTATAAATTATAAACTACTTATTGTATTGGAGGATAATTTATGCATGAACTAAAAAAATTGGTACAGGAAGTGCTAGATGACACGCTTTGGGAGTCGGAAGTGATTATGCGTTCAGATAGAAGTGAAAACATCACAATAATTACTGATAACTTGCGTGGTGTTTGTGGCATAACCGTTGTTACGGTAACGGGCCCGGCAGAACCGATCAATTTAACAGTCGAGCGAACTATATTAAGAATTAAGTTCTTTAGACAAGAACCAACAATAGACCAGCATCTAAAAAGGATGTCTATAGACGCTAGAAAGATCAGCGGCGTTTATTCATTCATCCCTAAAAATGCGAACAAAGTGGTCAGCAGAATTTATAGACCAGATCGCTCACACATGATCGCTCAAGAAGAATAATATTATAAAAAGGTAGAAAATGCACGACGGGAAAGAGTGCTGATCATTGATCAACTGAATTTGTTTTTTAGAAACTACATTGTTAATCCCAGCTTATCAACTAACGGCGCCCCAATTGGGGGGTTGAAGGGATGTTTTCAGAGCATCCAAAAGATAAGCCGAGAATCCAAACCTGATTTAATTATCATTTGTTGGGACGGAGAAGGTGGATCTAAAAAGCGCAAGCTATTAAAGAAGGATTACAAAGCCGGCCGCAAGCCAATTCGATTAAATAGAGGCATAAGAAATATGTCTGAGGATCAAGAGGTAGAAAATAAGATTTGGCAACAGACTAGGTTGATCGAGTACTATAACCAGACGCCTATTATTCAATTCATGTTTAAAAGCACAGAGGCTGATGATATTGTCGCCTATCTTACACAAATAAAGGAACTGGAGAATGCTGAAAAACTTATTATCTCTAGTGACAAAGATTTCTTTCAGCTTTTAGACGCCAAAACAGTACAATACCGACCGATACAAAAAGAGGCTTTAAACAAAAATATTATTTTAGAAAAATTTAATGTGCATCCATCTAACTTTGCCATGGCAAGGGCTATGGAGGGTGATAAATCAGATAATATCGAGGGCATCGGCGGCTTGGGTTTGAAAACTGTGGCCAAACGATTTCCTTTTTTAAAAGAAGAAAAAGCAGCTAGTTTTACAGATGTAATAGAACATTGTAAAAAGATGGACCAGGAAACAAATGTGAAAGCATATCAAAAAGTATTAGATAACGAAGATATCTTGAGAAGAAATTATCATATGATGCAGCTTTATACTCCTATCCTTAGTATCGAAGCAAAAAAGACTATCCGCGACACAATCAAAAACCCGGATCTTTCTTTCAACAAGACAGAGTTAATTAAGATGATGATAAAAGATGGTTTTGGAGAAATTAATTTTATCGAACTCTTCCAGCAGTTTAACAGAATCTCCATAGACAATCGTTAGATTGTAACTAAAATATTATTACTGGAGAACAGAATGACTAAAGAGCTTAGCTTCTCGAAATATGGGAAGCAGTTTCAAGAATCACTAGCACAAATGATCCTTGAAGATCGGCCGTTTGCTGATCAAATTGAAGAAGTAATTGACACTAGATTTTTCGAACTGAACTATCTTCGTGTTTTTACATCAAAAATCTATGAATATCGTAAGAGGTATGGTGTACATCCGACTAAGAAGATCTTAGCTTCAATTTTAAGAACGGAGTTGACAAGCCTTAACGAATCTATACAAAAGCAGGTAAGAGATTACTTTGCCAGAACTTGTATTAAGGGTGTCGAAGACAGCCAATATATAAAAGATACCAGCCTGGATTTCTGCAAGAAACAAAAGCTCAAAGAAGCATTAATGCAGTCAGTGGACTTGATCCAGAATTCCTCATATGGCGAAGTGCGCAAGGTGATTGACGATGCTCTTAAGCTTGGTACTGACAACAACTTCGGTCATGACTTTCTGAAAGATTTTGAGTTACGATATGAGATCAAAACTAGAAATCCAGTTTCTACCGGTTGGGAAAAAATTGATTCTTTGATGAAGAAGGGCTTGGGTTCTGGCGAGCTTGGAGTTGTAATTGCTCCCACGGGCGCCGGCAAGTCAATGGTCCTGGCGCATCTAGGTTCTCATGCGATTAAAGATGGCAAGAGCATTGTACACTATACCCTGGAGCTTTCTGAGGCCGCGACCGGCCAGAGATATGACAGTTGCATTAGTGGTGTTTCTTTAAATACTCTCTTCCATCAGAAAGAAGAAGTATTGGAAGTTATTAATGATCTAGAAGGTACTTTGATTATTAAAGAATATCCTACTAAAACTGCAACGACAAATACAATAAGAACACATCTAGAAAAATTAAAAAAAAGAAATCACAAAATCGATATGATTCTAGTAGATTACGCTGATCTGCTTAGGCCGGTCACAGCTTTCAAAGAGAAACGCAATGAGCTGGAGTCTATTTATGAAAACCTACGCGCCATCGCGCAAGAGTTTAAGTGCCCAGTTTGGACCGCCTCACAGACAAATCGTACAGGATTGAATGCAGAAGTTGTAACTATGGAATCTATTTCAGAAGCCTTTAACAAGTGTTTTGTATCTGACTTTATCTGTTCTATTTCTAGAACGATCAAGGACAAAAATGCAAATACTGGCCGGATGTTCATTGCCAAAAATAGGAATGGACCGGATGGTTTAGTGTTTCCTATCTTTATGGATACGAGTAACGTAAAAATAAGAGTTTTAGCCAAGGTTGATACTCCTGTCGTTTCGCCATCGATGCGCCCAAACGAATTAGCTGATGCCTTGAGAGAAAAATATAAACAATACAGAATTTTAAAAAATCAACGACCAGGAGGAATTGACAATGGAGCTGCAGAATAGAATTTTATCAGACATTACAGTACATATGAAGTATTCTAGGTACATTCCAAGATTAGAAAGGAGAGAAACTTGGGATGAGTTAGTTACTAGAAACAAGAAAATGCACATTAAGAAGTATCCTTTTTTAGGGAACGAAATAGAAGAGGCGTATAATTACGTCTATGAAAGAAAAGTTTTACCATCCATGCGCTCCATGCAATTCGGCGGCAAGCCGATTGAAGTGGCACCTAACCGGATATATAACTGTGCTTACATGCCTGTCGATCATATCGCTTCTTTTTCTGAGTGCATGTTTCTCCTTCTCGGTGGCACTGGTGTTGGATTTTCTGTTCAAAGGCACCATGTTGATAAGCTCCCCGAAATTCAGAGGCCAACTTCGAAAAGATCTCGCCGGTTTCTTATTGGAGATTCGATTGAAGGGTGGTCCGACTCGATAAAAGTTTTGATACAATCTTACTTTAAAGGCGGCTCAAAAATAAAATTTGATTTTTCTGATATCCGTCCGAAGGGAAGCAGACTAGTTACTAGTGGAGGCAAAGCTCCCGGTCCTCAGCCGTTGAAAGAATGCCTCCTTAAGATTCAGGGTATCCTTGACGAAAAGGATAGTGGAGATAAGCTTGAGCCTATTGAAGTACACGACATTATTTGTTATATTGCTGATGCTGTTCTTGCCGGGGGGATTCGCCGGGCTGCTCTTATTTCGCTTTTTTCCGCAGAAGATGAGGAGATGCTTGCCGCCAAGACAGGCAGCTGGTGGGAAACAAATCCCCAACGAGGACGTGCCAACAATTCAGTTGTCCTCATGCGACATCTGATAACTCATGATTTCTTCATGGCCATATGGGAGCGCGTCAGGGAATCTGGTTCTGGTGAACCCGGGTTTTATTTTTCCAATGACAAAGATTGGGGTACTAATCCTTGCTGTGAAATTGCTTTAAGACCTTACCAGTTCTGTAATTTAACAGAAATTAATGTTTCTGATGTAGAAACACAGGAAGAATATGAAAACAGAGCTAAAGTGGCTTCTTTTATTGGCACCCTTCAAACTGGGTATACCGATTTTCATTACCTTCGAGATGTTTGGAACCGGACCACAGAAAAAGATTCGCTCATTGGTGTATCGATGACTGGCATTGCATCCGGTAAAGTATTAGACTTGGATATGAAAGCTGCTTCTCTTGTAGTTAAAAAAGAAAACCGTCGAGTAGCAAAACAAATTGGTGTTAAACCAGCAGCGCGAACTACCTGCGTTAAACTAGCTGGTACGACGTCGTTAGCTCTGGGAACGTCCTCCGGTGTGCATGCTTGGCATAGTGATTATTATGTACGTCGGATGAGAGTTGGAAAAAATGAAATGATTTATAATCATCTTGCGATTCATCATCCGGAATTGGTTGAGGATGAATATTTTAGGCCACACGATACTGCTGTTATAACTATTCCACAAAAAGCTCCCGAAGGAGCGATTACTCGATCAGAAAGCGCTTTACAGCTTTTAAAAAGAGTTAAAAAGGTTACAGAAGAGTGGGTGAAACCCGGCCACCAGCGTGGTCAAAACACTCACAATGTTTCTGCGACTGTCTCTATTAAAGACGCCGAATGGATTGACGTTGGTGAATGGATGTGGGAAAATCGTAATTATTATAACGGTTTATCTGTTTTACCTTACAGTGATCATGCCTACAGACAACCCCCATTTGAAGATTGTTCACCCGAAAAATTTCAAGTGCTTTTAGATACCCTCCAGGAAGTAGATCTTACAAAAGTTATTGAGTTAGAAGATGAAACAAATTTGAATGGAGAACTGGCTTGCTCTGGCGGCGCTTGCGAAATATTTTAACAAATCATAATTTGTTCTTATCATATAAAATGAAACATATGTTTCTCTAATCCAAAAGGAAATAAACATGAGTGACTTAACAACCAAAGAATACGTTGTAGAATATATCAAGGCATTTAAAGCAGTCGAAGATGAAATGGAGCCTTATAAAGAACATAAACGAGATCTTAGAAAAAACTATGCTCAAAATGGCTGGCTTACTAAAGATGAAATGCGACAAGCTGTGCGGGCTTATCGCATGCTTGAGAAAGGTGATGATATAAACGAATTTACTGATTTTTTTGATCAGCTGAGCAAAAAGGTTGGTGCTTCTTAATGTTGTTCCCTTTAAACAGATATTTGGTCGTTGAACCGCTAGAAGAAGAAAAAACCACTAGTGGCGTTATAATTCCGGAAGATGTTAGTATTGAATCAACTGCGTTTAAGCTAGTTAAAATTCTGGAGCCCCATCTTGACTCTGGATTAAAGGCGGGCATGAAGGTACTGGTGCCGACTCACATGATTGAGGAGGCTACCTTTTTCGGGAAAACCTACTATTTAGTATTAGAGAATCATGTTATGGGTTTCGTCGAAGAATAAGAGAATTATTTAACTTTTTAGCTTGTAACCTCTACTTAAACAAAATAAAACTATGAACTACCTACTACTAACACTACTTTTTACCAGCCCTACAACTGGAACAATTGATTTAACTCAAGGTTTTGTGAAGCCTATTCAAAGTGTGGAAATTGATAAAGGACCCACTTACGAGGAGCTTCACGATCAGGCGTTGTTTAATTGCCCATGGGCTAAAATGACAGCGACGAAAGAAGAAATTATTAGTCAGTTAATTGAAATTGAAAAGTCTTTTAACCCCCCCTCCGAGATGAGGGGCATGATCTTGGCTGCAGCCTGTATGGAATCAGGCTTCAATCCAAAAGCGAAGGGCGATAGAAAGTTTAGCAAGAACAAAAAAACTCCGATGGCTATAGGCATATTGCAATTGTGGCCAATCTATGAAAAGATGTTTCCGGGTCTAGACAGAACAAACCCGAAGCAGGCGGCTGTCGGTTGGATGAAACATATTGTTAAGCAAGTTCCAAAAGTAAGAAAAATGTGTCGACATAAGACAGAGGCCAAGATATGGCTCGCTGCCTGGGTAACGGGAATCCGCTTCAAGAAGAAAGGTGGCCGCTGCAATGAGAGACCACTTCACTATCGTTTGTTGAAGAAATGGCACAAAAATATTGAGAGAGATAGAAAAGCTGTAACAGACTGTGCAGGTCAAAATGGATGCGGTTGTTGATTTCGAGTGGGAAGACGTTGTTATTGGGGCAAGCTTAGACGCGGTCAGATTTGCTCACGATAATAATTATTTTTTAATTAAAAATCACAAGCCCTATCATCATTCCTATGAGGGCGTTGAAAAAGAGTGGGCTGATAAACTTTATCAACTTTACGATCTAGCACTTGTTCCTTTTACAAATAAATCAAATAACATAAGGATTTTTCCAGAGGACAAACTCATAAAGGTTTTTGCAGATCACAATGTGTTTGTGGTAAGGTACAAAAACTTGTATGTGTATGATGACGAAAATGTTGAAGGTTTCTCGTTAAATCGTGAGCTTCTTCATTACCGTGTGATCGACTGGTTTGATTGTCAAGGCCTATACGATCTTAGTTTCGAAGAGATCGTGACAGAAGACAGATTTGTCCACAAAATCAAGCTTTTTAAGTCCCTCCGTATCGATGGTAATCAGAGGTATCTTGATCTGCTGTGCGAGTCATTTTTAACCGAGAACCAGCTAAAAAGCTTTGATTATAGTGATACAATGGCCAGGTTCAAGATCATAGATTTACTTAAGAGGCGAGGGGCCAAAGCCAAGGTCTCTTTGTGGAAAAGAGACATTTATCCAATTTATACAACTATTTAGTGATGTGAAACTAATAATGGAAAATTGGCGTCTTTTTAGAGAACGAACCTTAAAAGAACACGATACCGGCTGGAGAACCACATACGCCAAAAAAGCAAAAGAGTTCAACCGGCATCCTGGCCAAAGATTTGTCAGAGGTCTACAATCTGCAGACCGTTCGCCTTATTATGAAGATGCCTTACGAGCAATAGCAGCTGTACGATTCCGGCTTCATAAAGAGCTTGCCCACGGTAGAAGAAAACAGGCTTTTCTATATCATTTGGGTGACATCCACGTCGAAGGCCGGGCAAATTCTAAGGTAGCAGTGGCTAAAAATTATGATGAAAATATTCTTCCGGTTCTTCACGCCGGCGTGGCGAATACAGCGGTTCGTTTTTCTAGCCAACGCTCCGAGCCGGAAGACGAACAAATGTTTGGTACTTGGGATGACCGGTCTGTTGATCACAGCAGAGGCGGCGGATACGGGGTTGTAGATCTTAATTTGGACTGGTTTTTAAATGCTCGGCTATCTCCTTTTAAATCCCACGAAGAAAGGATGGAGGCTTTGAAATTAACTGTTTATCATGAATTAAACCATATGATAGATTTTCTTTTTTCAACAGAAAAAGTAAAATATTCTGGAAAAGCCACCGGTAGAGAAGACGAGACCGCTGAGAGAGACCGCCTTCTTTCTACTAGTCAGATGAAAATAATCCAGGAGATCTATGGGGAACTCATGGCCGTGACACAGGGAGATCTAGATCTAGGGAGAGGCTTAGCATATATCGGAAAGAACCGTACTGACTATCCAGAATATAAACGGCGACCATGGGAAGTGTGGGCCCACTTGTATGAGCTATTTTATCAATTTCCTAAAGGTATTAAGGAACAAGATCTTAAAGAAGTGTGCGAATGGAGAGAACTGGATGACCAGATCGATGAGGAGAATCTTAAATTAGATATGGTTAAAGAAGAACAGCGCCTCAGAAAAAATCTTAACAGGAAGGGCTGGAGCGACTTGCTTTTGGATCATAATGACTTTGTTGGATATATGGCTTGCGAAAAAATACATGGGGGCACGGTGATAATGTTGAATCAAATAGCTTCTTTAGAAAAAGAGCTGCCGTCTAAAATTCCTGGAAGAACGGCAACAGCAGAGTAGGCTAATGAAAAAACATCTTGCAGGAATAATTCCCGTTTCAGGAATTAAATCCGATTTTGATATGCCATGGCATGAAAGTCTCATGCCAATTGGGCCAAATTATCTTGCAGTTGAGCGTTCAGTTCTTGAATGTGCGTATGCTGGTTGCAATACAATATGGATTGTGTGCAACGATGACGTCACGCCGTTGATTAGATACCAAGTTGGCGAGATGATTCAAGATCCTGTTTATAATTACAGGCATTTTGAACACAATAAGAAAGAGTTTAAACGACCAATAAGAATATACTATGTGCCTATTAATATTAGAGACATAAACAAGAGAGATAATCTAGCATGGTCTGCGATACATGGCGCAAAAACCGCCAACAAGATTTTACGAAAAATAAGCCTCCACCTAGCGCCAGATAAATTCTGGATATCTTGGCCATATGGGTACGTTGATCCCCGGGTCACACGAGAATTGAGGAAAGAAATAGCTAGTGGGCACGCCATGCTTTCTTACGAGGGCAAGACAGCTAAAGACAATTTGTATTTAGGGCTGACACTCGACATGCAGCAAGTAGAACAACTGATAACCGAGTCCAAGACCAGATCAAATGGCATGTGGGTCGATCCGGCAACGAGGCAGGAGAGATATTCGCCTGAAGAAAGATTTTCGTATAGGAATTTTACTTTACAAGAAGCATTCGAAATGTTAGAATGTTCTAATTATGGTAGAATTAATATTGATAGTTACCATAATTTAGATAATTGGCTTGATTACTGTGATTTCTTATCGTGTAATTCTTCCATTAAAAGACCAAAAATACTTAGCGCCACAGAGTGGAATGGAGTTGGTGTCGACGAGGAGGAGTAGAATGTTTAAACACTTAAAAGAAAAAAAAGTAACTTACTTACAGCATTTTATATTTGCGATGAGGGTGAGTTTAAAATTAACATTTGCATCGACAGCGTTCTTTGTACATGCTTTATTCCCGTTTATTGAAATTCCATATAATTTGAATTTAGAATCCATGGCACTATATCTCTTTGAAAGAAATAATGAACTTGAAGATTGACTCTGACTGTGATATGATTATATTGTTTCTGTAAAGAGAGGTAAAATTGGAAAGAACTGAATCTAAAATCCCATTTGTTGGGTTGCACGCTCACAGCGTTGCAGGATCCGTATTCGACGGATTCGGATATCCGCAAGATCATATGGACTTTGCTTACGAGAATGGTATGTCAGCGTTAGCTTTGACAGACCATGGAAACATGAATGGTATGTCTTACCAGGTCCTACACGCTAAGAAAATGAAGGATCAGGGCAAAAACTTCAAGCCAATTTTTGGTGTTGAAGCATACTTTGTGCCCTCCATTGAAGATTGGAAAGACGAATACGAAAAAGTTAAGCTAGATAAAAAACAAGCTAGAAAGGTCATTAACGATACAGACAAGGTCGAGGCCGAAGACGAAGGCGCATCGAAGAGCAAATCCAAGAGTATAATCAATTCTAGCGGGCATCTCGTATTGGTGGCGATGAATCAGACCGGGCTAAACAACATTTTTAAAATTGTATCTGATTCACACCAGGGCGACAACTTCTATCGGAAACCACGCCTGGACTACAAACTATTAAAAGAATATGGCGACGGTATCATCGCGTCATCGGCATGCCTAGGCGGGGTATACGCTAAAGATTACTGGAACAACCGAGAAAGCGGTTCGGAGTCTGTTTTGGAGGCCATGCGTACAACTACTCGACGCATGATCGATTGTCTAGGAGACCGTTGGTACGGTGAGCTTCAGTGGAACAATGTACCGGAGCAACATGAACTGAATAAGCATGTCATCCAGATGCACGAAGAATTTGGTATCGAGCTTATTTCTACGGCTGATTCTCACTATCCAAGCGCAGAAGCATGGAAGGATCGCGAGCTTTATAAACGCCTAGGCTGGCTTGGTAAATCAAAAACACCAGAGTACCTTAAGTCGGAACTTCCAGTCGACATCGATGAAATGGGCATGGAGTTATACCCAAAGAACGGAGACCAGATGTGGGAATCGTATAAGAAGTACTCGAAAGAGTGCGGCGTTTCTTATGACGACGATCTTGTATATGATTCCCTTGTAAAAACTCACTGGATTGCTAATGAAAGAATCGAGGATTTCATGCCAGACGACACGGTTCGTCTCCCGGGATTTGTCATTCCAGATGGCGAAACTGGTGAACAGACCTTGGTCAAGGAATCTATTGCAGGCCTGAGGAAGCTAGGGTTGACTGATAACCAAGAGTATGTTGATAGACTCAAGCACGAGCTTACTGTTATAAACAACCGAGGATTCAGCAAGTATTTTCTCACCATGAAGGCGGTTTCAGATACAGCGAATCAGCACATGCTAGCAGGCCCCGGTCGGGGCTCGGCAGCAGGCTCCTTGGTCTCCTATGTGCTGGGAATTACCCAGGTCGACCCAATCAAATATGGCTTGCTATTTAGTCGGTTCCTGAGATCAGACGCGACTGACTACCCAGACATCGACTATGATGTTAGCGACGCATTTGGATTAAAAGAGATTTTAGCTAAGGAGTGGGGAGAAACTACAGTTGTACCAATTTCTAATTTTAATACGCTGCAACTTCGCTCGTTAATCAAAGACATCGGTAAATTTTACAATGTGCCCTGGATCGAAGTTAATACCGTGACCGGCAGAATGGTCAAAGAGGCAACCCCAAAAGCCAAACAAGACCATGATATTAAATCAGGTGTTTATATTCCAACTTTTGAGGAGGTAATGAAGTATTCTGAATCTTTGATCAATTTCCTACAAAAATACCCTCACATTAAAACACACGTCGAGGCTCTCGTCGGTCAAGTAAGATCGACTAGCCGACACGCCGGCGGAGTTGTAATTGGCGAGGACCTAGACAAACACATGCCTCTTATATGCTCTGGTGGCGTGATACAAACTCCTTGGTCTGAAGGACAAAACGTACGCCATTTAGAGCCGCTCGGCTATATCAAATTTGATTTGTTAGGTCTTTCAACTCTTGAGATGATTCAGAGCGCCGTCGGCCATGTTCTTAAAAGATATCATGGAGTTGAAAATCCAACCTTTGCTGACGTTAAAGAATACTATAAGAACACTTTGCATCCGGACGTACTAGATTTGGATGACAAAAAAGTGTATAGAAATATTTTTCAGAAAGGAAAGTTCGCCGGCATCTTTCAATTCACCAACTCGGGAGCCCAGCGGCTGAGCATTAATTCTAAGCCAAATGATATTATTGATATCTCTGCTATCACTTCGATTTACCGCCCGGGCCCTCTAGGCGCTGGAGTTGACAAAGCGTATATCAAAGCGAAGAAGAACAAGGGTGCTAATTATCTTATTGACGCTGTTGAAGAGGTAACCAAAGAAACTTACGGTTTTCTTATTTTTCAGGAACAAATTGCTTTGTTAGCCCATAAGTTGGGCGAAGACATCTCCTTAGAAGAAGGCAACAAACTACGTAAACTCCTGACTAAAAAGGGTACAGGCAAGGGCCAGGAAGAGAAAGAGACGATTAGGGAGAAATTCATTAGAGGGTGCCTTAACAAGTCGATACCAGCCGACACGGCCAAAAGCCTTTGGCAAAACTTTGAATATTTCTCAGGTTACGGCTTTAACAAATCGCATGCTGTATCTTATTCTATTCTATCTTACCAATGCGCTTGGCTATTTAATTATTACCCTGAGTGCTGGATGGCTGCTTTCCTAGACAAGGAGCTTGAATCACGCAAAGAGGCAGCAATCGGCTTGGCTCAGAAGTTTGGCTTTGAAATTGAAAATATTAATATTAATACTTCGACCAGACAATGGGAAATCAGTGACGATGGCAAAACCCTTATCCAACCCTTTAGCTCGATTAAAGGTCTGGGCGACAAAGCAATTGAACAAATCATGCAGAACAGACCGTTTGAAAAAATTGAAGACATTCTGTTTAACGAAGATATTGTCCACGCCAAACTAAACAAAAAAGCCTTGGACGTATTATGTCGCTCCGGAGCGCTGGACGATATAATTGATGATCGTTTTAATGGCTGTAAGCATTTCTGGATATCGTGTATACAAGATAAGCCAAAAAGCCAAAAGAAATTAGATGAGAATATTGAAATTTATTCACCAGAAGAAGATTTTACCTCTGAGGAAAAGATTGAGTATGTTTCTGATCTAACTGGTATATTCCCTTTTGATTTGGTTATGACACAAGAGATTAGAGACTCTATCGAAAGAAATTGTGTTCCAGCTTTAGGTAATTGGGACAAAGACTTGGGTGTTGCTTGGTTTATACCAAGAGAGGTTATTCCTAAGAAGACCAAAAATGATAAACCATACTGGATTCTCAAGGTAATAGATGATACTTCAACGATGACTACGATTAGATGCTGGGGGGTAAAGGAGTATGACCAAATCTATTTAAACCGTCCATACGCAGCAAAACTAGACCACAATAAAGATTGGGGTTTTAGCACGAGATCACTTCGTTACAATTTTAAATTGTTAGGGTAAATATGGGAAGTTTAAAAAGAAAAATGACTCGAACAAAACTTAAGCGTTTTAAGAAAGACATTAAGAAGCGAATGAAACAACAACTTACAATGTTTGACAAATTGAAAGACGAGTGTGCTGCATGTGAAACTCCTTTTGATAGAAAATCAAAAGAACACGCGCAAACTTGGAAAGTGGTTGTCAGGGAGGAAGAGGAAGTTGTAAGGTTATATTGTCCTGAGTGCTGGGACAAGGCAAATAAATTAATTAAGGAGGCACAAGATGATATTGGAATACGAGGCTCGACCGGGAGCGAAGGCACCGACGAGAGCCAACCCTAGTGACGCAGGCTTGGATGTTTATTTTTGTCCAGCCGATCCACATGTTTCTGTTGTAAGATTAAAGCCGGGAGTTAACATGATGTTGGCAACTGGTTTAAGTTTTGGAATTCCACATGGATATATGTTACAAGTGTGTAACCGGTCCAGCATGGGGGTAAAGAGATCATTGATCGTAGGTGCACATATTATAGATAGCGGTTACGATGGTGAGGTGTTTATTGATTTACATAATATCGGCCAAGAAGAACAACTTGTTTGTGTGGGGGACAAGATTGCACAGCTAGTTATGGTGCCAGTGGTGCACTTTAGGGCGAGACAAACTACGCATGGTCTATATCGCGAATCAATTACAATCTCTGGAAGAGGCGACGGCGCCTTAGGAAGTACAGACGACACTGTAGCTGAAAACTCTCTTAACGGCATGCCAGTTGGGGGTTTTTAATGAAGATTAATAAAGAAGAATGGAATCGTAGTGTTTATGAATACCCCTTCCGAGAGAAACTCCCACCCGATCCCAAGCCGGATCCACAAGATGATTTAAAAAAACAAGATGTTATTAAACATATTACCGAACATATGAAAAAAGCCAAAGACCAGGTAATAAAAAAAATACGTGGTGTACATAAAAACATTAAAAATATTTTGGAGAAAGTGTAATGAAACAAGCCTATTCCTTCGATGATGTATTGTTAGTACCAAAATTTAGTGACATCGAAAGTCGCTTTTCTGTTAAAATTGGTAATGATTTAGACGAGAATATTCATTTAGACTTACCTGTTATTTCAAGTCCAATGGACACCATTACTGAAAGTGACATGGCCCTGGCCATGGCCGGAGCAGGAGGCTTGGGTGTAGTGCACAGATATAATACTGTGCAAGAGCAGGCTTCAATTGTGTCGGACGCTTTTTTTAAGTATGGAGATATAAAAATAGCCGCGGCTGTTGGCATGACTGATTTTGACGACCGCTCCCACGCGCTAATTTCTGTAGGCACTCAAATTATTTGTATTGATGTGGCCCACGGTCATCATGTTATGATGGAGCGGTGCATAAAAACCTTAAAAGATAAATTTGGAGACAGGGTACATTTGATGGCTGGAAATGTTGCGACACTAGAGGGATTTGATGCTCTGGCTTCCTGGGGCGCGGATTCTGTTCGTGTTGGCATAGGCGGCGGTTCAATTTGCTCAACCAGACTAGTCACTGGTCATGGAATTCCAACTTTTCAAAGTATTGTAAATTGCGCGCAGACCAACTATGACGTTAAAATAATTGCTGATGGCGGCATTAAAACTGCCGGCGGCATAGTAAAAGCTCTCGCAGCTGGTGCAGATTTTGTGATGATAGGTGGAATGTTCGCAGGACATGATGAATGTGACGGAGAAATAGTAGATGGTAAGATGAGGTTCTATGG
>Ga0114908_1000259_pt1 | contig 32460 bp, 36 predicted proteins | sample MalvireepMed_s17_FD_87292 | JGI IMG/M metagenome (GOLD analysis project Ga0114908, IMG submission 87292) | Marine viral communities from the Global Malaspina Expedition - Malaspina viral metaG DeepMed_s17 | ecosystem: Environmental > Aquatic > Marine > Oceanic | place: Mediterranean Sea... | reverse complement strand
GGCGAAGTGTACACGGGGGCAGCGGGGAGCACCGCAGCTACTGTGGGCTCAGCACGCAAAGACGACAATGAGCTTGAAGAGAACGGAAACGGGCGCGACTACCCGCTCCCCGACCCCCGCGTGGAAGATGAAGATGATGAAGATCTGCAAGAACTAAAGCGCTATGCTGAGCTTGCCGGCATTTCTGTAGATGAAACCATCAAGAAAGTCGATGGAGGCTATAAGGTTTTTTCGAAGAACGGCGGAAAAGCGCTCTCTAAGAAGCCTAAATCAAAAAAAGCAGCGCAGAAACAATTAGCCGCCGTTGAACTAAGTAAAAAGGAACAGGGAAAGTAAAATGAGAATAGACAAAGCGAAAGTTAAGGAAATTCTTGAGGAGGAACTACGTTTTTTTGAGGGTTACGAGTTAGAAGAAGAGAAAAAAGGCTTTATCAATAAGTTATTATCTCGCCTCACTGCCGCAATGCCGTTTTCGGCGGCCGCAAGAACCCAAAAGGGCCCGGTCAGCCCAGCCCAACAAAAAGCTCTGGACCTGGCGCCCTATGTCGCTCTTGGACCTAGCGCCCCCGTCGGCGGCACTGTACTGGCCATGCGGGCGGCAGACAGCGCATTGAGGGATCCGAAGGCGTCTACGGGAGAAAAGCTAGCTCGTACGGGCCTAGCAATAGCACAAGAAATACCGGCCGGTAAGGCGCTGAAGGTCGCCAACAGAGCACACGATGCGTACCAGATAGCGGGAGGAGAGGATCTTGTCGATGTCGCCGCTCAGAAGGTGTTTAGACACAAGCAACCACCCGGTGACGTAGTAACAACGTCCATCGCGCCCGGCGCCGACTACCTAGCCGGCGAGAGGGATTATGGTGGCCGAAAGTATAAGTCGGGCACAGGTCTGGAGAAAGTTTCAGAAGGAGTAAAGCATATGAAATCTATTGATCTTATTAAAGCGCTTGTTGAACAAGAGCTTAGAGAGATTGACGGAGGCATTATGGATCCAAATATGGTTCCATTCGTGCCCCACAGAATGCCCGGGTCAGATACGGGCAACGAACCACGGGAACCTACGAAGACGGATCGTCTTTATTCTGTAGCCGTCAAGGCTCGTATAGCCACTGAGGACCTCGTGAAGGCCCTCGATGAGCCTATCTATGACCAGGCCTATGAAGCAGCCTTCAAGGCCACCATGGCCCTTAGAGACTCTCTAAACGCCCTTATGGCTGTTGGAGCGCACCCGCCCAACCGAGACCGCATCGTGGCGCCTGACGTCGAAGAGCAGCCGGTGGGCTCCGCGGTTGGTGTTAAACATATGCCAATGACATATACCGGAGATAATGTATGATAGACTTAATAGGAGACAAACATGGGTGATTTTGATTTTGTAGAACACTACGGAGAGGCCGCAGAGGTTAATCATGAGAATCAGCTTCCGGAAAACGAGGCCGTTTCATCGCTGAACTGCGCTTTTGTTGGCGTGGGAGGCGGTGGTGGAAAACTAGCTAAAGCCTTTTTAGACCTTGGCTTTAATAAAGCGCTTCTGATTAATACTACCGCCAAGGATCAGCCAGAGGGTGTAGATCCTCAACATCTTGTTTTGATTCCTGATGCCGATGGTGTGGGTAAAGATGTTGACAACGGAAAGAGGGTTCTAGACAATGCTAGCGCCGTAGTAGAGGACGCTTTAAGAACCAAGCTTGGAAAAGTTGATTGGCTATTTGTCTTAGCCGGCGGCGGTGGCGGCACTGGAAGTGCCTGCCCAGCTCTTCATTCGGTTTTTGAGCGATATCTCAAATCGGTTCAAGGAGAAGGAAGAGTAGTTTATATTGTTTCTTGGCCCTCGGCACAAGAGCTGCTGAATCCTACGATTACAAAGAATGCCTCATCACTTTTAAATGATGTTTCAGGAAAGCCGCATATTCTTTTGGACAATGAGCAGCAGATTAAACTGCTGAGAGGCAAGGTAGGAATGCTCAATATGTATCCTGTGGCAAATACGGCTTTTGCTAAGTTGCTCTCACAGCTATTAAAGCTTTCATCCGAGCAATCTTCGATTCAAACGTTTGATTCGAAGGATTTAGAAAAGTGCCTCGCTACTGATGGGCGCATCTTCCTAGGTTCGACTTTGGTGAGTGATCCAAGCGCGCCTAATCTAGGAGCAACTATATTCCAGAACTGCTCAACACGCTCTCCGTGCCCGCAGCCCCAAGGAAACCCTGTTAACGGCGCCATGCTATTGGTGGTTACATCAGCGATGGCTTCCGATCCAGAAGTTAGCAAGCACATGGATGCTGCCATTTCTTATGTCGGAGGCAGAACTAATACGCTATTTTCAGGAGTTTACGTAAAAGACGAGGTGCCCGGCCTTGTGGCTATACTATGTATGAGTGGGCTTAAGGATTAAAAATGAACCTAGATCGCAACAACTTAAAACTACTTGTTCAAGAAGAGATAATGGGTTTGTTAGAAGCCGAGGTACCGGAAATGCCCAGCTATGCTGAAACGAGGGCACAGCCAGAGCACGTACCGGCAAGAAATGTAAAACCACCAGAATCCGATTATGAAAAGCTAAGAAAGCAAGTCGGTGCGCCCGAGGGATGGAAAGTTCCAGATAGTCTCAAACACCTATTGGAGCCCGGGGCCCCCAGTTTTACTAGTGGCAGAGCAACTGTAACTCATGAACCTCAACAACGCTACGCCAACATACCCGGGTATTTCGGACCCGGAGAGGGCTGGCCATCAACTGCACCTAAGAGCGAGCGACACCCGGTCTCCAACTTGAGAAAGGATCAGTACGATAAGGTCATTGATCCCAAGACGGGAAGCGTGGATTATGTCAAGAAGGAATCAACAATGAAACTATCACAAAATAAACTAAAACAACTCGTACAAGAAGAGCTAGCGGGCTTATTAGAACAGCTTCCGGCCGCCACGACGACCCCTGCGGGAACAACCCCTACGGATCCTAAGAACAAGGTGCCAACGCCACCGACGCCGCCACCGCCGCCCGGGGGCACAGCTGGTGCGCTGGCCGCCACAGCGACAGGCATGAAGGCTCTTTCGAATGTAGCCGCCGCTACCGGCGCAGCTGCCGATGTCCAGGCGGCCCGAGGTGCCGCTGCGCTGGCGAATGTGCCCGAGGTCAGCGACGAGGAGTTCGCAGCTTTGTACCCGGCCGGGTACAAAGGCCCCCTTATTGCTACGGAGTCAACAATGAAACTAACACGCAACAACTTAAAACAACTTGTTCAAGAAGAGATAATGGGTTTGTTAGAAGCGGATCCGGCCGCGGCACTGAGGGCTTCCCTGGCCAGCGAAGAAGAACCTAAAGGCCGCGGGCACTACCTACCTAAAGAAGAGCCCGAGCCCGAAGGGCCCGGTCGCGACCTACCTAGAGAACAACCCGAACCGGAACCCGAAATAGACCCGGTGGCGCCGGGCGCGCCGGAGCTGAGCCACGCAGAGTTTATGCAGTACTTGGCCGACAAGAAAGTAAGGCTCGATGCAACCCCTGTCCAAGATCTTGTACGCGACCCCGCCAGGACCACTCAGGCCGTCGACGTTCGCGATCAGGACGATGAGATGCTCGACATCGCCGCGACCCAAGGGAGTACTTGGCGCCGAACACCGCACTTCTCTGGCGAGGGCACCCCAGTCGAAAAGCCCCCGCTTCGCATCCTGCACCCTGGCGATCGCGACTTCCGGGATCCAGGCCAACACGCCCGTCGGCGCGCCGGCGGAGTACAAGAATCAACAATGAAACTTACACGCAACGATTTAAAGCAACTTGTTCAAGAGGAAACAGGAGTGCTCCTTGAGGCGCCACCCATAGACACTAGTCAGGTTCAGCAATCTTCCAAAGTTACTCAAGTATTACGAATAATAGACGGCATGAAGCCGGAGGACGTCCAATCTCTTATTCAGGCGCTGCAGCAACTCGGTCTCGTACCTCCTCCTGCGTAATAATATATTCTTAAAGGGATTTAGCTTTTAAAACCCCCTAGTTAAAATAGGAGGTGTTTTTTATGTTACGATTGATTTCGCTAACGTTATGCCTATTAATGGTAGCTTGCCAGAGCGCCGGTCCCGCTCCTGGAGATCTCGTTCATTTGGAAGCAGAAGACGATATTCTTATCGCCCAGGAGAATAACCACGATTTAGATATATCCGGCCTATTGCCGCCTAGCCCCATAGTTTGGGATACTTGTTCCGGAGAAGAGAATGACCACCCCTGTAATTTGACCGGGCCAGATCAGTACGGGGATAATTTTGGTCTTTATGCCAAATTTGGGCACCCAATCGTTTTGGATTTTTCTACTGGTTGGTGTGGTCCGTGCAGAAGCGCTGCTGCACACGCACAGGAAGTACAAGATTTGTATCGTAGTGCAGGACTTCTGTATATAACGGTTTTAATTGAAACCGCCAATGGAGATGTGCCAACCCAAGCAGACGTTGCTGAGTGGGCCAACACTTATGGCCTTATTGACTCACTAGTGATTGGATCAAGTCGGGAGGTTCTTCAAAGCGGCGGAGGCACTTGGGCACTTAGCGGGTGGCCAACTTTTTATTATATCGATCGCGAAATGGTGCTTCGAGATATCGATCGCGGTTACAATGAACAGGAGATTATCCACTCCATTGACTGGTTGTTAAACAACTTTTAAGACAATGAAGTATATACCGGCATATATTCTTGAAAAAATAGAGCGCCGGGAAATCCGCAAGAGGGAGGAGCTTCGACAAAGATTGCCGTTGCCGCGGCCTTTACCACTTCCACTACAAAAAGAACCAGAGGAAGAAGAAAAAGAAGATTGTATTATAATTGATATGGGGGCTAGAAAATAAGAAGCGCACGCAAAGTCTCGCGAAAAAACCTTAAACTGCTTTTTGGTGCGCTTATCATTCTAGCTCTTTTTGATCTTATTGCGACTATTTCTTGGTTGAGCCTAGGAGCCGCAGAAGAAGCCAATCCATTAATGGATTACCTTATACATGAATCTATGGTTCTTTTTGCACTTGGAAAGCTGCTCCTAACATTTTTTGGAATTGCTATATTAAAAGCTTTTCGTCCGTATCGCCCCAACTTAGTACTTAAGGTTACATGGTCTTTAATAATATTATATACCGGAATATCTATTTGGCACCTGGTCGGCTTTCTGCACATAATGGCATAATTCAAGTCTCAGAACTAGTTATATCGTGATATTTGACTGGCCCCACCTTAAAGATCGACAGACCGGGTATGGTGTGCATTTGTTTTTAGCGTTGAGGATGGCAATCCGAATACTATTAACAGCGGTTTTTCTTGTGGGACACGCGTTAGTGCCTGTTATAAAACAGCCAAAATATTTTAAAATAATCACCCTATCAAATTATCTATACGACCAGTATTTAAAAACACACGAAAAGCTTATTGATTCTAAAAAGGCGAAACGCTAACAATGGAAGACTGCACCATACACAACAACTCAAGTCGAAATCTCGATCACTTGTCTCAAATGATTCAGCATTTCTTCCCATATGCTCAAGAAAAGCTGGGCTTTTTTAAGCCGGTTATGGTTTCGTTTCAGTCTGATGAAGAAAATGCAAATAAGTTATTGGGGAAAACAGCGCACTACAATCCGGATGATTTTTCGATTGCTGTTTATGTGGACGGACGTCATCCAAAAGATATTCTACGATCATTTTCACACGAGCTTGTTCATCATGCACAAAACTGCAATGGTGACTTTGAATCAACAGAAGAACTCGGGCCCGGATATGCACAAGATAACGAGGCTATGCGAAATGCCGAGTTAGACGCGTACAAGCGCGGAAATATTATCTTTAGAGACTTCGAAGATCTAATTAAGAAAGGCGACATCGAAATCGAAATCGATTTCGAGAGTGCAGGAGAACCAAAAATGTCATTAAAAGAATGGAAAAGTGATGAGCTTAATGGCTTATTAATGGAAAAGTGGGGCCTTAAGGTCCAGAAGGAAGAGAAGGGGATATTTGCTCCCAATCACTACTGCGCCCACCACGTGCGTGAGAATATTAGCGGCCTAGAGGGTCATTGTATTGATCACAACTGGAATGAGCGGCTGCAAGAAGTAACTGCTTATGAGGTTGACTTTGGCAATAACGACATAAGAACCCTACGAGTTGATGAGCTTACCATTCTTAAAGCTTCTCTTGCCGAGGAGCATAGTCACCCCGTTGCGCGTCACGAAGACGAGAGTGAAGGTTGCCCCCCAGTATCGCTTGCTGGTCGTATTGATCGGACCGACGTAGCTAATAAAGTTCCGCCGGAATGGCTTAAAGAAGACAAAAAGAGCGAAGGCGCTGCCGCGGCAGAAGAGTTCATCGATGCATCGACGGGAAGGTCGACCCAAGAGCCCGAGCCCGAGGCCCCCGAGGCCGCGACGGAGGAAGCCGCGGCTGCCGAGATGCGCGCCAGGGTCGCCGCCGAACGCGCGCGCACTGAGAGGGTGAAGAAACAGGGCGCCGAATCATATGGTAGGGGAGAAGGCCGAGCCGCAGGTAAGCGCCGCGTTCGAGGCGGCCAGAAAGCCGAGAAGAAGCCACTAGTGCAGGGGGAAAACGGCACGGAGAAGCCGGAAGGCCAAACCGAAGGCCTTAGTGAAGACGACCGATTAGACGAGTTGCTCCCTGGCTGGCTCGGCGGCAAAGACTGGAAGGCTGGTAAACAAACCGGAACGATGCCAAAAAATCCAAAAGGCCCGGACAACCCGAAAGAGTTAGAGGCTACTACGGGAACCGGCACCGACGTCGTCAGCACCGTCCAGGACGCCAACAGGAAGCAACAAAGTCGGGCCGACCAGTACGCAGCCATTGCCGACGACACCGGCGGCCGCAAGGAAGACAAGAAAGAACTAGAAGAGCTCACTCGCTGGCATGACCTGGCCGGCTTAGACGAACAGACTCCACCGAAGATGCCTACTGATCCCATCCCGGAGCCGACAATGCCGACAGGTGGGGCGCCGGTACCGACGCCACCAGCAGCACCGGCCGAAGAGCCGGCGCCGGCGTCTGCTATAGTAGCCCGTCGCGAGGACCGCCCGAGGCGTCGCAATCAGCAAGAAAACATAACTCTCGATGAAGCACGAGATGTAGCTCGGAGAATATTTGAGAAGCTGAGCGAAAGCGATGAACTTTCGGAAGGCTGGCTCGATCGACTGGCCCGCGGCATACAGGCCGGAGAGGGCAGCGAAGATAGACGTAGTTCTACTCGTGCTTATGCAAAAGGCGGCGGCGGCAAAGTTGTACGCGGCGGCGCACACGGGCAGCGCGCGAAAGATTATGCATTAATGGGGCTAGACCCGTCGCAGGCCCCGGTTGACGTCGAAAGAGAGATGAGCCAAGAGGAATGGAACGCCATCATGAACGCCAGCGATGATGCTAGCGGAGGCGGCAGAGTAGTGCGCGGAGGATCTCAGTCCGAGCGCGCGAAAGCTGCAGAGCGCCAAGGAATGGATATTTCCACGACTCCCTCGGCTGTCGGCGTTCAGCAGCAACAGCAAGATAAACGCGAGAAAGCCCGAAGGAAGCGAAGACCCCCGATTCCCCCCGAACTCGACCCGGGGAGACCGGCCGGATCTATTGATGTGCGCATGCCCGGAGGCGGCCGCCGAGTTATTCCGGAAGATTTGGTTAACAAGATTCTCAAAAAACTCATAAAGGAGATAAAATAATGGCGTCTAAAAGAAGTGTACTACGAAAAATACAGCTTGGGCTGGTGTCCTCTCACCCATGGACAAATGCGTTGCTGGGTAAAAACACAGAAGAAGTTGTAACGGCACCTCCGGTAGAGGTTGAAGTACCTCCGGTAGAGGTTGAAGTAGTAGTAGAAGCTTTTCGTACAGCAAATCCAACATTGCCAAAGAACAAGCGACCCACTGCTAGAAAAACCCGTAAAACTACAAAAACAAAAAAGAGTAGTTAACCATGGTCGACTTAAATCGAATGACTCGGGAGTTTCTTCTTGGCGAAAGCAAAAAGCCAAGCGTAGAGACCTATATTCAATCGATTTCAGAGACTCTCAATGCGATTATACCCAATACACAGCGCGATTCGCGTCGTGTAGAAATCGCCAAATCTAATCTGCGTGAAGTTCGCAGGCATTGTCGCAAAATGCAAGAACAGATTAAAGTACTTGAAGAGCAAGTCCACGTATTAGAAGAAAACAAGGAGAGTTAAAATGGGCGGCCGTGCAGGACATATGTCTCACCTGTATGATGATCCGGGTCTGACTTTTGGAAAGCTAAAAGAGGTTTTTAAGCTGGCTTCTGAAGGGAACCTTCAAGGTACCGAGAAAACAGATGGCCAGAACATCTCCATTTCATATTCTGTAACACGAGGCGAAGCGGTCGCTATAAGAAACGATGACCACGCCTATAAAAGAGGCTTTAATTCTGATGATCTGATGGCCTATATGGCCATGGTGAATCCCAGCCTTAAGAGCCTTCGTACCGGAAAGCCCAGAAAAAAGAGGGAAACGCCGGCGCATGTTCGCGCAGCGTATGCCCAAGCTATGGCCACTTTTGAAGAATTCGCTCAAAGACTCCCTCCCGAGCTACAACTTGCGTTTTTTGGCCAAGATGCAGATATCTTTTATAATGCCGAGGTTATGAGCGCATCTAGTAGAAATGCTATCAATTATGATGTTGAAGCTCTTTTAATCCACCGTGTTGGTCACGAAGCATATGATGAAGAAAAACAAAATACCGTCGGCCTGTCGCGCGAAGAAGCGGAAGAGAAAGCGCGAGAGCTAGAAGCACTTTTAGAACAGTTCTACAACAATATCGAAAGAGAAGAGATGGCTCTACAGGTAGGGGCTGTCATAACGCTACAAAATCTTGCAACTGGCGCTTTTTATGATGAGGCCATCATTCGCCTAGACAAGCTCATGAGTTCCAGTGGGATGACCGATGATAAAAATATCGGACAGCTAATCATTCACAACTTAGAAAACATTGTCAGCCAGACCCTCCCTGATCTTAATTTCGAAGCCAGAAAGCTTCTATATAGACGTATATATGCTGAATATTATGATGTAAAAGGAGGGCCCTCAAAAAGAAGTCGCGGTGTTCATACCCAAGCCATTCTTAATGCGATACCCGATCGTACACCCGAAGTAGAGGCTGCCGTAAAACAATTAATCGCGAACGCGAAGCCAACAGTAAAAGATATCCTTGCACCTCTAGAAGATATTGTACATGATTTTTCAGTAGAAATGCTTCGGAGCCTAGAGAGTGCCTTTATTATTGATAATCAAAAGGAAGTCGAGGAACTCCGAAAGAAAATATCTCACATTATTCAAACTGTCGAAGGGTCGCATAGTGATGAGGCCAAAGAGTTTTTAGCTCAACAAATGAGAAAACTCAAAGGAGCCGAAAATATCGTCACCGCAGCCGAAGGTTTTGTGTTTGATTTTGATGGCCATACATATAAATTTACTGGAAACTTTGCGCCGGTAAATCAACTTCTGGGACTGCAAAACTTTCCTGGCTCTCGGCCTGGAATTCCTGCAGACTTGTTTGATGATCTGGCGCCAACGAGCCTCAACGAAGCATTTACTAACAACGGAAATGAGTTTCTCTTTATTCCGGGCGGATTTAAACCACCCCACAAGGGCCACGTCCATTTAATTGCTCAAGCCATAGAAAGAATCCCTAATGCTAAGCCCTATTTGGTTACCGGTGAAACACCTCGCGACAGCGTAACACTGCAGCAGTCTATGGAGGTGCTTAGGCTTCTTTTGCGCGACGAGGGTGCCCTAGGGATTGACGATTTATCGATTGTAACCATCCCCAAGGGAGGTCTCGTCATTTTAGATGAAGACGGGCGGCCGCTTAAAAACGCAGAGGGTAAGGTAAGATTTTCAAATAGTCCATTGCAAGGTATATACAATTCTGCTCTCGGTCTTCCTAAGAAAGCTATCCTTTATATTGTTTCTAGTACCGCCGATAGAAAGCATGGAGATATAGGCCTAAGTATTAAAAAAGCGCGCCCTGATTTAATAGTCAAGACACTAGCCATTAAGCCGCTCCCAGGTACAACTCCTGGTGAAAAAATGAGCGCTAGCGATATGCGGCGCAGTATTTTAGATGGGGACTTAGAAAAGTTTAAAACGTTTTTGCCGGATGGCGCTCAAGAAAAAGCGGAGTATATTTTCACAAGAATTCTTGGCGGAGAACCCATCGACCAAGAAGAGGAGGAAGAGCCTTTGGCGGAATCCTTTCGTGCCGATGATCTTTATGGGCTAATCGATGAAGTAATAGAAGAAATCTCGGCGATGGGCGGGGGAGCAGTACAGGGCCCTGGTAGCCGGCCCGCTCGCGACGAGGACGATTCTGAAAACGAAGAGGAGAGCCTAATCCGCGAAAAAGAAGGATTAGTTGGAGAAGTATTAAACTACTTACTTAACACAGGGGCAACTTTATGATCGATAGAAAACATTTTATGCAGGAAATGCAGCTTAGAAAGCATATTCGTGAAGCCGTTAGGGTAGTTGAGCATCGACGTTCCGAACGAGCCACGGAGGAGTTGTTACTGAGAGAAACAATCCGCCAACTCATTAAAGAGTCAGATCCGGCCGTATCGACCGACGCTGTACACAACAATACTGGTATAAATGCCTTAGAAGATCTTTTTAAGAATACAAACCTATTAACTGTGTTGCGTCAAGGATATAAGTCTCTTACGAGCAAGAAAGAACAACGGGAATCCTATAAAAATCACATCCTTAACGCTGTTGACTCCTCCATAGAGGTAGAAAACTCACTTTTTGATAGTTCCAAGGAAGAAATACAAGAGGCTGTGGATATCGACATCGGCGCGCCCGAAGACAATCCAGCCTTCATCGATGTAGAGAAGAGAGAGCCAACTCCCGAAGAAGAAGTAGAGGGCTTCACAATCGCAGGCCAAGACAAGACCGGGCGCAACAGAGCTTATACAGATTATAAAGATATTGAAAAGAATCTTATAACCGCTTTTGATGATTTAGATGATCCTGAAGACCGAGTGATGTTTAAGGATTATCTTTTAACCAATCTTAAGCTTTACTTTGAGCGTTTCGAAGAAGAGCTGCAAACAGATCTACCGGCACCAGAAATCGACATGCCGGCCGATGCAGCGGTGGCTCCCGGCCCCGAGCCCGAAGTTCCCGGCGAGGCGCTACCCCCCCTGCAGGAAAGATTAAACCTAGATATGGATGAGATTGTAGGATGGTTACTCTCAAGCGCCACGAAAAAATAGGCAGAAATCGATACTTTAGCGTTTCTCGCAAATTAAGAAAAGAGGGCAAATCCTCGGAAGAATTCGAGGCAATGCTGGGCGCCCTAACTTTAGAAGATATTATAGCTCTACGTCTAGAACTCGCAGCGAGGCTGACACGGGGCAAAATCCATGGTATATTGCTTTGGAAATCATTACCGGATCTTATTAAAGATGCCGCCATCAAGGCCGCAATGGGAGTAACTAAAACTAGAAAAGATGCTACTAGAATATTAGGCATATCAGAGAGAAATTTTAAGAAGGCAATTAAAAAGTATGAGGTCATTAGTTTCTTTTCTGAAGATTAAGTAATATATACTATAGTACATATAGAGGGGGTGTTTAAGGTTTCGACAGGGTAAAAGAGTCTGTATAAGAGTGCAAGCTGTGCAATCGGGAATAACCACATTAATCTTTTTTCCAAATTTATAACTGCCAATAACGCAGAATACGATTTAGCCCTAGCTGCTTAATCCTTGGTTGCTCTTCATACCAAGTGTCCAAGAAGAGTATTGAGAAAATGAGCGCTTTTGTTGGTTTATGCGAGATATTAGATTGAAAAAAATTAACTATTTTGGTTGTTTAGAAAAATAATACTAAGCTTGTGAATGACTTGAAGGATGAATACTTTGGAAGTGGGTTCGATTCCCACCACCTCCACCAATAACACCAAGATGAAAAAACTATTACTAATATTATTATTGTTAATGCCAGGCAACATTTTCGCCGGGCCCTCGATAGTAGAAGGTCTAGACACCTTAAAAATATCTACAAAAGATCTGCTCCGAGCCGGCAACTGGAAAAGGACCCCCACAGTAGTATTGTGCGAACATGCGCCTGTTGATATAAAAGATGTTCGAAAAGCAATAAGCTGGTGGAACAGCCACGGATATATATTCTATCATAGCGTTTATTTAAGAGGATCTAGGGCCGAACAGGTATGTCGAGATCCAGATCCAGTAGGGTACATTACTATCAACCTTGTGACACAAGAAACATTTGAACCAGGCGATAATCTGGCAATAACTCATTTTTATGTCGACAATGACACACGTGAGATCCACTGGGCTAAAATATATTTAAAATCACAAGTCGCAGAGCGCGTTTTAGAACACGAATTTGGCCATGCATTGGGGTGGATGCATACTAAAAAAATTGGACACCTTATGCATGAAACATTGATTAGAGGTGGCTGGGGCGCCGAGGGACTAAAAAAATGAAGATTGATTATTCACTCTTGGCAATATCTTTGGTTTTAGCAGTAATATTATTTTGTTGCTGTACTGAAATCTCCCCCGATCCGGAACCAGAAGAGGATCCTTATTTCACAATGAATTGCTGGCGTGGAGCCATACAGAGCGAAAAAATTCATTGGTATTGCTATGCCGCACCACAAACCGAGCTAATAACTGGAGACATAAGCATGAATTATGACGGGGACAAGGAAAGACTTCTTTTTTGTGCGCAAGGTGCCACTCTTAATAGTGACAATGAGTTTGCAGACAATCTAGTTTCTATTTTAGATGATCGCTGCGTTGCATTGCCGCCGTCTTTTGGTGAATTCGGGTGGGAATGGAACGGCACGGACACTTTAGAAATATATTGGAGTGATACTAAAAAAATGATTTTATTTCTCCCCGGGAACGAAGGGTATACGCTTCTGGAAGGGAAAGTTTATTATTACGAGGAATAATAATGGAGGATATTTTCTTGACTATTAGTGCTTTAATGGTTATAATGGTGTTAGTTGCAATGTTAACCGACAAAGGAAATACCAGGAGAGATTAAAACATGCTAGAAACAATAAGAGAACATCAAGATGGCCCATCTTGGAAAATAGTTAGACGCTTCCAAACGTTTAAAGAGGCAGATTATCTTAGAGTCCAATTATCAGAAGATAAAGACTTACAAGTTAAGATTCACATTATGGGCCCGCAAATCAAACAGCATTTCGCTGTGAAAACGAGACCCGACCCGTCGCTAGAGGCACAGCGGCTTTTGAAAGAAGCCAGAATTCTTAAGAAAAAAAGAAAGAAAAAGCTCAACAAAAAGCGCCGTAAGAAATAACCTTTTTTATCAAATATTAACTGCCGATCAGCGTCCATGGACTATGTATAGGTGAGGGTGTACCCTCAACGTACGTACTTAAAAATATAATCCTATAGGAGGGAAATCAAAATGAGTAAGAGATCAGTAAATTTATTGAGAAAGATGGCAGTACCAGCGCTGTATAATAGCGACAACCCGCAGACCGGCCTGGTGCTTGCGACCAAAACAACTACGGCAGATACGACATTGACGGCCGCCGATTCTGGAAAGGTAATCTTTTTGGACGGAAGCACCACGCATGATGTCACGTTGCCGAGTGCAGCGTCAGGTTTGAATTTTACCTTTTTCCTCATCGATGCGACCGCGGATGTCGATATCGTCCAGGCGGCCGCAACCGAAGACTTTGTTGGCAACATTACCGCTCACAACGGTAAAGATACCGCCGGCGCTAGCGATACGAAGATTATCTTCGACCAGACCGGTGGCGCCGCTGTTGGGGACTGGGTGCAGCTGATATGTTATAATGATGATGACTGGTATGTGGTGGGTCTTTCCAACACTGCTGCAGCCGTTGTTTTTGGTTAAGAACAGTTAAATAAAATATTTATATTTTAAGCCCCCTTCTTCGGGAGGGGGTTTTTTTTATTGACTTCTTAAACTATAAGACTTATAATGGTATTATGATTGTTAGGAGAATTAACATGAAAAAGATAATACTAGTGATTTTGGCCATTCTAATGGTCTCATGCGCACATCGACTCCATGGTCTATCCGGGAAGCTACAGACTGCATATGCAGAAGCATGTACCAAAACTGACAACTATGGGACGATAGATGCCTATGAAATGATTAATGTAGAAAACAAGACCACGTTTAAAGCCGCCGAATACATCGACTGTGAAGACGGGCGCAACTTGGTGGTTGTTACATGGGAAGCAATCCATGATAAAAAAAACGCCGACCTTGCAGCACAGGTTGTGACAGAATTCTTCGGGCATTTCCACACGGGGAAACATATTAAATATCTTTTAGACCCCGAAGAAAGCGGCGAAAACGTTTTAGTGTTTGAATTTGAATATTACGAGCCACACCGAAGCCTATTCTTGTTCTAAACGCCGCTTAGGAGAGATAATGACCGAGCTGGAAAGAAATGCAATCATCCTAAAAGCAACTATTGAAATAGACCCCTCCTGCAAATATAAAATCAAAAACAGCGGACTGGGGCCGGCCCTGGTCGTGGATGCAGGAACAAAAGAAAAGGCAGCTATAGCCAGAGTAAGGGCCCCATCGACATTTGAAGGATTACGAACAATTGTTATTTATTCTACGTATAAAAAAGAAAGTGACGAGAATTGAAAAATACTATTGACAAACAAGAATTAATTGTGTATCATAGATAAAGATGATAGAGCTTAGCTTCTTTTTAATATTGGCAGTCGGTATATTAACCTTCCTTAATACTGTTTTGCTAAAGAAATATATAACCGCACTCTATAATAGGATTCACCACCTAGAGACGCGCTTAAACTATCATGAGGTTGCTTTGGCACATAATGAAATAGTTCCAATGCCATGGGAAATAGAAGAACTTGAAGAGATAGAAAAAGAGTTGAATATTGAAAAAGAAGGTAACGTGGTTTACATAGGCGGCGTTGAAGATGTCGAATAAAACAATAATGCTCTCAGGGGGTTTCGATCCTATCCACATTGGCCATATCCGCATGATATTGGCCGCGGCTGAGATAGGAGACGTTATAATAGTGGCCAATAGCGATGATTGGCTAATGCGCAAAAAAGGATATATATTTATGCCTTGGGATGAAAGAGCGGAGATTCTTCGCGCCATTACCGGGGTTTCAGATGTTTTCCAAGTAGAAGATTCAGACGGTACCGTGTGCGAAGCGCTTACAAGGCTCAAACCAAATATTTTTGGCAACGGCGGAGATCGAACAAATAAGAATACTCCAGAGAAGGCGCTCTGTAAACAACTAGGAATAAAAACGATATGGGGCCTAGGCGGAACGAAAATACAAAGCAGTTCAGTACTGGTTGACAGTTCTAACTTAGTAAGCGATTTAACACTTGAAGGGGAAGATCTCCCCAAACCAGACAAAAGACTTTTTTTAAGAGGGAAAAACAATGAAAATTAATGTAGAATCGTCCCAAGAAGCGGGCGCTAACTTTGTTAACTTTACTCATGTACGCGATGGTAAAAACTTTCACACATATATTCGTCTTCAAGATATAAAATCTTGGGAATCGATTGCAGGATCTGGCAGGGCCGATAGGACAACCAGATGGCGACTTAATACCGTACAAGGGGATGTGTATTATACTCTGAATAATTTTAACGAGATTATGACAACCAATAAATGGTATCCACGCCATGGCGACGGCAATGGCGTTGGCCGAGTAGACGATAGATATTTATATCGACCCGAGAAAGCCGAAGCCTCCCTATGACTTTTAAAAGGTTGAAAACACTCTTTTATGATCTTGTTTACATATTTTTAGTTCTTAGTATTGTTCTTATTACGATAGTCCTTAATGGGGCATTTATTGCCAATATAGCTAACTCCTTAAGAATGACGGGATATTTGGATCCTATTTTTGGCATACAAGTCATTATAGTAACGGTTTCCCTGCTTTGGATACCCATAGCTATAATGATAAGGTTTAATCGTGAAGAGTAAACAAGGAGAATTTCGCCGCGGAGCTATTTAATATTAGATGAGCAGAAAAAAGATTTATGTCTTAGATACTAGTGCTCTCCTGACAAACGCCGACTGTATCTATAGTTACGGAAATAATGATTTAATAATCCCTTTTAAAGTATTAGAAGAGATTGACAAACACAAGAAGCGCCAAGATGGCGTAGGCGCCCAGTCGCGCAAGACTATCCGTATTTTAGATGAGCTGCGCATGAAAAGTTCTTTATTCAAAGGCGTCAGAATCCGGAAGGGTCATGGTATTTTATATGCATGGGGAACAGAAGGCCTTCGTAAAAGCGGACTCCCTAAAGATCTAGATCCTTCCATCCCGGACCATCTTATTATCGCTACGGCCCTATCAGTTAGGAATACATATCCAGATCGTAAAGTTGTTATGGTCTCACGTGATATTAATATGCGTGTTATTTGTGACGCGATTGGCTTAGAAACAGAAGACTATATTAACAATCAAGTTGTAAAAGACACTGAGAGTATCTATACCGGTTTTGTTTCTCATCTGGTGGATGACCGAACGATTGAAAGATTTTACGAGGGCGATGACATATATTTAGAAGCGGACGAGGCGAAATGCCATCCTAATCAGTTTTTAATGCTTGTTTCAAACGCCAATCAAAAAAAGACAGCGCTGGCACGTTTTATTTCACCTCTTGAGCCTTTACAGCGTATGAACAAATATAACAAAGGCATCTGGGGGGTAAAATCGCGAAACAAAGAACAGCAGTTTGCCATGGAACTCTTGATGGATCGCAATGTTAAGATTATCACACTCATTGGAAAGGCGGGCTCCGGCAAAACACTATGTGCCATAGCCGCCGGCCTACAACAGACTGTAGACGATTTCATGATCAAAGGAGAGCCTCACTATACCCGCATGATTGTATCGAGGCCAGTGCAGCCTCTAGGCAAGGACTTGGGATTCTTGCCCGGCACGCTCGAAGAGAAAATGAAACCATGGCTGACCCCCATTCAAGACAATCTTCAGTTTTTGATGGGAAATGATAAAACTACTTTAGATATGTATCTGGATCGTGGTAGAATAGAAATCGAAGCGTTAACATATATTCGAGGCCGATCGATAGCCAATGCTTTTATTATAATAGATGAAGCTCAGAACTTGACAACTCACGAATTAAAGACTATAATAACTAGAGTGGGAGAAGGATCAAAAATCATTTTGACTGGAGATGTCGAACAAATAGACAATGCCTACGTGGACGAAACCACAAACGGCCTCACTCACGCTGTCGAGAAATTTAAAGATTTTGAACTGGCGGGCCATATTACGCTTATGCGCGGCGAGCGTTCTAAGGTAGCCACCTACGCCGCCAAACACTTATAGGAGTTAAAAAATGGACAAAGAACCAAATCTAGGAGAAAATCCCGATCTTGAAGAAGTAGTAGAAAACGCTAACGAACTTAAAACGTTCGTGATTCAATATGTTGGGGAAAAACTACAACCAGAAAATGGCGAAGTGACTGTTGGCATGATAGTAGAAGTATTTGCCGAAGACTTCCCAGAGTTTTTGATTGCGGTTGCTGAGGAAAATTGGATTCGAGGATACCACCAAGGATTAGAAGATATAGCCGAGGGCGAAAAGCTGATTAAAGAAGAAAAAGAAAAAAACAATGAAGAAGAAAGTGACGAATAGTCTACAATCTTATATTGTAGAAAGCGCTAAAAAGAAGCGCGATTATTATATTCGCCCCGACATCCCGGTGATTCTAAAAGACCGATTTTTATCTGATGAGGTCGATATAGAAGAGTTTATAGAAACTATCGAAAATACGATACCTATTCATTTATTGAGAAATGTGGAAATAATTTACATCGGCGATTTTCCACACCTTGAAGGCAGGAACGCACTGTACAGTGATGGCGCTATTTATATTTCTAGCCAAGAACCCACCACGCATGATTTACTCGAAGATGCAATACACGAAATAGCGCACTGCGCAGAAGAAAAATACGGTTCTATGATATATAATGATGGCCTACTTGAAAAAGAGTTTCTTGGAAAAAGAAGGCGCCTTAAGTCTATATTAGACGCCGCGGGGTATACCATTCCTGAAAAATATTATTCAAACGTAGAGTATTCTAAGAAGTTTGATGAGTTCTTATCAGAAGAAGTCGGTTATCCTGCTTTATTAAGCTTGACTATGGGGCTTTTTGCATCTCCTTACGGGGCCACTTCTTTGAGAGAATATTTTGCCAACGGGTTTGAAAAGTATTTTCTCGGTGAAGCACAGCATGTTAAAGAAGTTAGCCCAATGTTGTATAATATTCTAAACACTGTATATAAAGAAAGCGATGTATAATTGCCACACATATCATATTCTGAGTTAAAAAACTGGGATTTTTGTCCATTTTATCATAAGCTCGTACGCATCGACGGCCTTAAGGCTTTTAGGGGAAACGAATACACAGCATTTGGAAATGCCATGCACGACGTTTGCGAAAAGAAGCTGCTTAAAGAGGACTTCGATCCAGCAACCACCTTTACAAAGAATTTCCAGAAGGCTCTCAATATTCTTGAAAAAGATAAAGTAGAGTTCAATCTAGAAAGAGCGATGGAAATGGTCCCGCAGGGAATAGCACTTTTACCAGAGATAGACCCAGCTCTAGATAAATATTTTAAGAGTTATGAGATTGTTTCTAGTGAAGAACAACTAATGGAGCCAATCAACGAGCATATAGACTTTAAAGGCTTTATTGATGCCGTTGTTAAAACCAATGATGGTAAATACCACATTGTAGATTGGAAAACCACATCTTGGGGTTGGGATTCTCGGAGACGTTCGAATCCAATGGTAACCTACCAGCTTACTCTTTACAAATATTTCTTTTGTCAAAAGCACAATATTGATCCCAAAAACGTTGAAACTCATTTTGCGTTGCTTAAAAGAACAGCTGATAAAAACAAGGTTGAGTTCTTTCGTGTAACTAGTGGAGCAAAAAAAACCGAGAATGCCCTTAAACTGTTGCACATGGCCCTTTATAATATTGAAAAACAACGCTATTTTAAAAAGCGCAGCAATTGCTACAAGTGCGAGTTTAATATGACAAAAGAATGTCCTTAAGGAAAAAATATGACTGAGAAAAAGATTACAATTCTTACATTGAGCGACCATCCCCTTTCTCCATCCGGAGTAGGAACCCAAACTAGATATATTATCGAAGGAATGTTAAAAACCGGTAGATATAAGTTTGTTTCTTTGGGGGGCGCCATGAAACATCATGACTACCAGCCTCAAAAAACTGAAGAATATGGAGAAGATTGGATTATATTTCCCGTCGACGGATATGGCTCTCAAGACCAAGTTCGATCGATTCTAAGAACAGTACGTCCAGATATTTTATGGTATATGACCGATCCTCGTTTTTATGGATGGTTGTGGGAAATTGAAAACGAAATAAGAGTTAACGTGCCAATGGTTTATTATCACGTATGGGATAACATACCATACCCTCAGTTCAACTCTAGATTTTATCGGTCGACCGACTATATTGCATGCATTTCTAAAGTTACTCATGATATAATTCACACCCTCACCCCGGAGGTGGGCCACAGTTATTTACCGCATGCAGTAGACCCCCAGCACTTTAGTAAACTCCCAGAAGCTCATGTGCAGCAGTTCCGAGAAACGCATCTTGAAAATCCTGAGAAGTTGGTCTTTTTTTGGAATAATAGAAATGCTCGCCGCAAACAATCAGGAACTTTGATTTGGTGGTTTAAGGAATTTTTAGATGAAGTTGGTCGCGACAAAGCAACGCTGATTATGCACACCGACCCTAAAGACATCCACGGTCAAGATTTGGAACACATAATGGCCCACCTAGAGTTAACAAATGGCGAAGTAATGTTATCAAAAGAAAAGATATCCCCTGAGCATCTATCAATGATGTACAACATGGCAGATTGTACTATTAATATATCGGACGCTGAGGGGTTTGGGCTTGCAACGCTAGAATCCTTGGCGTGCGAAACCCCGATTATTGTTAATATGACCGGAGGACTCCAAGAACAGGTTACAGACGGCGAAAACTGGTTTGGAATCGGACTTGAGCCTTCTTCAAAGGCAATTATCGGCTCACAAGAGGTGCCGTATATTTACGAAGATCGACTGAATAAAGAAGACTTTATCGAAGCTATGAAAAAGTTCTGCAGCCTTTCTCCAGCCGAGAGAGAAGAAATGGGGCGCTTAGGCGCCGACCATGTTAAGAAAAACTATAATTTTGACACCTTTATTACGCAATGGGATGAGCTTCTCACTGAGATTCACGAAACCCATGGCTCTTGGAAAAATCGGAAAAATTATAAACCATACGACTTTAAGGAGATCACATGAAAAAGAGAGTATTGGTCAAAGGGCCGGCATTGTCAAGATCGGGCTATGGCGAGCAAACGCGCTTTGCCTTGAGGGCCCTCAGAGAACACGAAGATAGATTTGATATTTTCTTAATAAACATTCCGTGGGGACACACGGGATATATCATTAATGATGACGAAGAGAGACAGTGGTTAGATTTTCTCTTGCAAAAAACAATGCAGGCAATACATAATAAACAATCATTTGATATATCTTTACAAGTAACCATTCCCAATGAGTGGGAGCGCATTGCGCCGATAAATATTGGTTATACTGCAGGTATAGAGACCACCAAAGTGGCGCCTCAGTGGATTGTTAAGGGTGCCGAGATGGATAGGATTATAGTCGTCTCTAATCACTCGAAGCAAGTATATGAGACCACTACGTGCGAAGTTACAAATCAGCAAACCGGCGAGTCGATACCAGACTTTCGGTGCGAGACGCCGATAGAAGTTGTGAACTACCCAGTACGAAATTTCGAACCGTCATCCATTGAAGGATTTAAGCTAGATTTTAATTTTAACTTTTTATCTGTTGCACAGTGGGGCCCCCGAAAAAATCTCGATAATACCATCACGTGGTTTTTAGAAGAGTTTGCCGACGAAAAAGTAGGGTTAGTTCTAAAAACTAACATTGCCAAAGATTGCTTGATTGACAGGCTTTTAACAGAGCAGAGATTAAAGAATCTTTTGTCGCGCCATCAAGAGAGAAAATGTAAAGTTTATTTATTGCACGGAATATTGTCTGAGGAAGAGATGACATGGCTATATCAACATAAGAAGCTAAAAGCCATGGTATCTTTAACTCACGGAGAAGGGTTCGGACTTCCGCTATTTGAAGCGGCCTATAATGGGATGCCCATAATCGCGCCAGTGTGGAGTGGGCAAGCGGACTTTCTTTATGGAGAAAACAAAAAAGGTAAGATAAGGCCGATGGTAGCGAGTGTGGGATACACCATGCAGCCGGTTCCGGATGAAGCAGTCTGGGATGGGGTTATAGAAAAAGATTCCATGTGGGCGCATCCTAACGAAAAAGATTACAAAAAGAGACTCCGCGAAGTATACAAGTCTTACGATCGACACCTTAGCGTGGCCAAGAAGCTTAAGAAAAATATTATTAAGAACTTCAAGGAAGAAGTCGCTTATCAGGAGTTTGCTGACAAAGTGTGGACGCCCTCCGAAGAAGAAAGCAGCTGGGGGGAGACCCTAGAAAAGATCGATTTAGTGTAGTTATGAAATATATTTTTGTTGCTGACCTTTTTAGGGATCAGATTCTCGGTGGCGCTGAGTGCGCAGACAACACTTTGATTGATTATTTGCGTTCCAAGGGTCACGCAGTAGAATGTATAACATGCTTACAAATAACAGCCGAGCACATTAAGAGCAACAAGGAGACTAACTTTATAGTAGGGAACTTTGTATCTTTAGCTGATGATAAGAAAGAAGCACTATCTGAAGTTGAAAACTATATCATTTATGAACACGATCATAAATATTTAAAAACTCGCGATCCCTCGGTCTTTCCTAACTTTATCGCGCCCCCTGATCAGATCGTAAATAAAGAATTCTATAAGAACGCGAAGGCAGTTTTTTGTCTAAGTGCGATTCATAAAAAGGTACTAAAAGACAATCTTAAAATCAACAATGTTAAAAACATAGCAACGAGTTTGTGGAGCGACGACAAACTAGACTATATTAAAACGCTAGCCAACTCGCCAAAAACTAAAAAACATTGCATAGTACAATCTGCCAACCCTATCAAGGGCACCAAGGAGGCTATCGCTTTTTGTGAAAGCAAAAATATCGAATACGATTTGATTTCCACTAGTCACGAAAAGGGCTTTCTTAAGGTTTTAAGCGAGTATGAAACTTTAGTATTTGTTCCCAAAGTACTGGAAACTCTTTCAAGGCTTGTCGTAGAAGCTAAGATGCTTAATTGCAATGTGATCACGAAAGGAGCCTTAATCGGAGCCGCCAGCGAACCATGGTTTGATTTGGGCGGCGAAGAACTAATCAACAAAATCGTTGATACGAAGAACAACGCGTTGAAGATGTTCGAAGAGATATTTCAAGAGAACATAGAAGATATCACGGTTATTCTAACCTGCTATAGGCGCGCTGAGTATCTTACAAAACAGATTGAACACATTCGAAATCAGACTACAAAGCCCAAAGAAATATGGATTTGGGTGAATGATCACGTGGACAACAGGGGTGTAGATTTTACTACTTTTGATGTAGACAGGGTTTTTCGAAATGACCATAACTGGAAGTTTTATGGACGCTTTGCGGCAGCGCTGCTGGCGGATACTGAATATGTTGCTTTTTTTGACGATGACACACTTCCGGGTTCGAGGTGGTTTGAGAACTGTATGGATACCATGGAAGAGTCTCCCGGCATTCTTGGTGGTGCCGGCGTCTTATTAAAAGAAGATAGATATTTTGGCCACCAAAGAGTAGGCTGGAGCAGCGAAAACGAAGAGACCACCGAGGTAGATTTGGTGGGTCACGCGTGGTTTTTTAGAAGAGAGTGGCTCCCGTACTTATGGACCGAAAAGCCATTTACATGGGACAACGGAGAAGATATTCAATTTTCTTATACAGCCCAAAAATATGGCAATATAAAAACCTATTGCCCTCCCCATCCGGCGTCTGACAGAGCCCTTTTCAGTTCGCTGCAGGGATACCAGCTAGGGATTGATGAAAAAGCCGAATCAAGGGTACGCAATCATGAGATTTTTTATAAGCAACGAGACGGTTGCGTTAAAAACGCCATAGATGGAGGTTGGAAACCCATTTATATGAGAGAAAAAGATGTTTGATACAGAAAATAAAACGTTTCGTGGTGATTTAGAGGTCTTGACAGGGGCACTAAAGAAGAAGCAACACTTTGCATTTTCCAAATATGCCGACGGCGAGCTACATATTTTAGCCAATAAGCCCGTAAATAATGGAGAATTTTGGTTCGTGCCCTCGGAACACTCTTTCAATAGAGAGAAGATGATAGAATCTTTTAGATTTAACCACGAAAACTACCTTGTAGGTGTTTCTTGCCCTTGCTGTATTGGGGGACCGCCTGTCCACAACTGGATGAAAACGCAAACTGGTCGCGAAGAGAAGTATATTACTTGGGCAAATCTGTTTGTTAATGGCAACTATAACCATTATTTAGAAACAGTAGTACCCCTTTATTCCGACTTTGAAGTGGTATTGGTTTCCAACTCAGATTCTAACTTAGAGCACCTGCCGTTTGAAGTTAAAAAACATTTTATGATTGGAAAAAATGCGTGGGTTGAAAACTATAAGGTGACAGAAGAGATAAAAGAATATATTACCACTGGCGATTTAAAAGATCATTTGTTTCTGTTTTGTGCCGGTCCGTTTGGCAATATTCTAACACATCAGCTATTTGAGCATAATCAAAACAATACCTATATCGATATTGGTTCTACATTAAATCCATTTTTATTAGGAGAACAGGGAAAGAATCGAGGATACCTTCGCAAAGAAGGCAGCATTAATAAGGTATGTGTCTGGGGATCCCATGCTTAATAGGTTCTATTTAGGGAACCTTCCCACATACCCCGCTCTGGGTTCTTACTTAGTTCCCGATGGTATAACCAAAAAAATTATGGTTGATATGGGCTCTTGTGGGGGTGAGTTTTTGTTAAAATATGCTGATCAGTTTGAAGAGTGTTTTGCCTTCGAAGCCTCCTATGAAAATTTTATTAATATTGTCGAGAGCCTCAAAAAGAACCATCTAGACAACTGTGCGGTCTTCAATCTCGCCGCGGCGGATGTTTCGGGCCCCTTTATGAAACTGAATAAACCGCCATCTGGCGAACGAGGGAGTTCCTCTTTTATTTTGCCGGCCCAATTGGCGCCTGAGTCGAGCGCCGCATCGACGATGCAGGGGGGCCCCGCCGCTGTGCCTTCTGGAATGGTATCATATGCGGACACGCTCCATCCATTCCAAAGATGTCATTCTATGCAGCGACAGCAGCATGTTATGACTATTAGTTTTGAGGATATCTTTAAGTTTTTAAATGTTGATTATATCAACTATTTAAAAGTTGACATTGAGGGCGCTGAATACGCTTTTTTATTAGGAAAGGATTTGTCTAGGGTGGATGTTATAGGGATAGAGATCCACGCAAAACGCGGCTATATTGAACAAGTAAACAAGTTGATGGCCCACATTCGCAAAACACATGTTTTCACGAAGCCCTGGTACAACGAGGAGATCCCCAACCCGTCCCACCACATTGAAGACACTGCTATCAGAAAAGATCTAGCGCACTCGATTTTTCCCTACGCGATCACCAATCCGATCTCGTGAATGCGCAGGAAAAGACCTAGTGAAAATCATATGATTTTAATAGCCCACCGAGGGAACATAAACGGACCAGAGCCCAAAAAAGAAAATAGTCCGGATTATATTGATGTTGCTATCGAGCACGGAGTTGACGTCGAAGTGGACATTCGATATATAAACGGTAAATTTTGGCTTGGCCATGATGAACCGCAATACGAAGTGAGCCTAGAATGGCTTTCAAAGCGTGTCTACAAAATGTGGATTCATGCTAAAAACTTAGCAGCCCTGAACTGGTTCCTAAAAGATTTGAACTCTTGGAATGTGTTTTGGCATCAGGAAGATGATTATACTATAACCTCTCTTGGTTATATATGGGCCTATCCCGGGAGTGAGCTAAGCGACAAGTCGGTATGCGTAATGCCAGAATCGGTAGGTGAAGATTATGATCCCGGAACGAATATTTTAGGAATTTGCACTGATTTTGTTGAGAAATATAAGGTATAATAAAATAAATGAAAAATCTAGCACTAGTAACATGGTCGAATACAGAATACGATGACATCTGGCCGGCGTTCTTTGGACGCCTGGAACGCCATTTAAAGTTTGAAAAAAGCTATATTTTTTTGAACGCGCAGAGTGATAATGTTCCGGAGGGTCATACCCAGTTGATAAATAATGAGAATGACCCTTTTTATAAGCGCTTTTTAGAGTGTTTAGAGCAAGTAGAAGAGGATTATATTTTGTATTTTCAAGAAGACCATATTTTCTATGATGACGTAGATCATAAAAAGTTAGAAGAACTACTACATTATTTGGAAAAAAGCGATCTTTCTTTTATAAGGCTTCTTAAAAGCGGAGAGCTCGGCGGAGGCCTTATCAATGATAATCTTTACTCAATCCCGTCGACATCGCCATATTTATTTTCTCAGCAAAGCGCCATATGGAAAAAAGATGACTTGATTAGGCTGACAAAGATGTACAAGCCAAATGCCTATAGAGATGCGGAACTTTATGGATCTGTGGCCATGGCCAGCATGAGAATGCACGGGGGCTATTACTATGAAGGCGAAAAGAAACGGGGAAGCATGCATTTTGATTCTAGAATCTTTCCCTATATTGCCACCGCGGTGTGCAAGGGTCAGTGGAATTTGAAGCAATATCCTAGACTCCTTAATGAGGCACTAGAGGAATACGGAATTGATTCCACGATACGAGGGCACTATAATGGCTAAGCTTGTTGTGTTTGATTTAGATGGGGTTCTGATTGATGCACGCGAAATGCATTATCAGGCCCTCAATCTGGCGTTGGCAGAAATAGATGAGGCTTACATAGTTCAAAGGGATGAACACCTTTCTAAATATGATGGGCTCCCTACTACTAAAAAGTTAAAGATGCTCTCAGTCGATAAGGGTCTTCCCAAAGAGGCTTATGAAAAAATATGGGGGCTTAAGCAACAAAAGACATTAGATATTATTCAAAATACTTTTACCTACGACAATCGTCTAAGAAGCCTTCTAAAGAAACTAAAAGAGGATGGCTACGTGGTTGCCGTGGCGTCTAACTCTATTCGAGAAACAGTCAAACTCTCTTTGCTTAAGAAGGGCTTGCTGGAATATATCGATTTTTATTATTCCAACCAGGATGTACAACACCCCAAGCCAAGCCCTGAGATGTATTTCAAATGCATGGTGAAGGCAGGCGCCGGGGTGGACGAAACTCTTATCATTGAGGACTCCCACACGGGACGCACAGCCGCTCTCAAGAGCGGTGCCACCCTCTGCCCTGTAATGAACCCAGAAGACGTTACAGAGCAAAAAATATATAGCTTCTTGAACAAGTTAAATCAAGATAAGGGATTTAATCCCAAATGGCAGGGCGACAAAATGAAAGTATTGATTCCCATGGCTGGCGCCGGGAGCAGATTTGCGCAGGCTGGCTACTCTTTCCCGAAGCCGCTTATTGAAGTAGAGGGGAAGCCCATGATTCAAGCGGTTGTTGAAAATCTTAATATTGACGCTGAGCATATTTTTGTAGTACAAAAGGGTCATTATGAGCAGTACAACCTTAAGCATCTGCTGAATCTGATTAGCCCAGATTGCAAAATTATACAGGTGGACAAGATGACTCAAGGCGCCGCGTGCACGGCTCTACTGGCAAAAAAATATATTGATGTTGATGAGCCGCTTTTGTTTGCGAACTCAGATCAATATCTCGACTGGAACAGCAATGAGTTTATGTATTCCATGTTGGCTGACGAAGTTGATGGCGGTATCCTAACGTTTACCGCCACGCATCCAAAATGGAGTTTCGCCCGACTAGGAGACGACGGCTTTGTTAGAGAAGTGGCCGAGAAAAAGCCCATCAGTGACATTGCAACCTGTGGAATATATTATTGGAAGCGGGGTTCTGATTTCGTAAAATACGCAGAGCAAATGATACAAAAAGAGGTCCGAGTAAATAATGAGTTTTATGTTTGTCCCGTGTTCAATGAGGCCATTCAAGATAGTAAAAAAATCAAAACGTTCCATATAGAAAAAATGTGGGGCCTCGGGACTCCGGAAGATTTGGATCGGTTTTTGAAGAATAGGGGATAAAATGATTAATTTAGTTTTTCCCTGCGCAGGAAAAGGAGAAAGGTTTGGGGGAGTCTTTAAGCCTTTTTTGCATATTGGAGATATGACGTTTATTGAAAAGGCATATGAGCCTTTTCGCGAATGGGAGGCACATATCGATAATATATATTTTATCTACACTCGCGAGCAAGAGGAAGAGTTTAATGTATATGAAACTTTGATTACAATGTTCCCGAAAGAAAAAGTACGGTCTAAGTTTCTAAAGAAGGAAACCGGAGGGCCACTGGAAACCTTTCGAGAGGGCATAGGAAATAAAAAAATCAACAACTTGATTATTTGCGATTGCGATCACTCTATCGATGTAGATGCCATCTTTCGTTCTATCCTTCAAGAGGGTGAAGACACGCCGGATGTTGCCATACCTGTCTGGAATATTACTCCGGAAGAACAGGGAAACTGGTCTAAAATTCTACTTCAAGATGACCAGGTGGTTGATTTTAAAAACAAAGAGTCGGTCGATTTTTCACGATATGATGTGCGCGGGATCATCGGATGTATCTACTTCAAAAGTACAGAAATGTTCACCGATCTTCCGCTTGAGTATGTAGATTTTTATAAGGCGTTAGAAAGCTTTTACTCTGAGGGGAAAAAGTTTGACATTCTGCCAGTCTCTACAGCATATTTTTTTGGTGACCCGGAGATGCTGGCCGACTGTATTGAGAAAAGAAGGAACGAGTGCACCATTTTTTGCGACATCGATGGGGTGCTTTTAAAACACCACGACCACTCTAGTACCAATCCATCAGAAAACGTTAGTCTTCCTGCTGTGTCTTCTTTGCGCGCACTAAGCCATCACCACAAAATTGTTCTAACAACTGCGCGAAATAAGAAGTATGAAAAAGAACTTGTAGAGCTCCTTCGGGACAAAGGCATACCATATGACGAACTGATAACGAGTCTCCCCTCGGGCCCACGAATACTAATAAACGACAGAAAGCCCAAGAAAAGGTTCACCAAGCAGGCTACTGCTTGCGAAATATCCAGGGATGGTGAGTTACCATGGTTTTTTATCGAACGCGTTACTGAAGATAACAAAATTAACATAGTATCCGATTTAAGTGAAAACTCATTTGCGAAGACTTATTTGTTGGAGAAAAATGGAGCTACATTCGTAAGAAAACATCTTCTCAAAAACTCAGTCGACGAGCGCCATATTGAGGTGCTTAAGAGACAAAAAGACGATCTAGGGCGATTTAACTTTCTTAAAGAAAGAATCTGTCCTGCCGTCCTGCGCGAGAGGGACAATGAGCTAGAATATTATTATGATATGGAGTATTTAGACGGGTATCAGATTTTAGGAGACGCCAACCAAGAGACGCAGCGGTCTGTTTTGATGGACTTGTTGGAGATACTCGATAAGGATATATATTCACTTAATAAAAGTATCGATGGCGAACAGTGGATGGAAAGCTTTTTAAATGAAAAAATATATCCTAAGTTTGACATTTTTGCTGAAGACTTACCCGAGTTTGACCAGATTCTTAATCAGGAAGTTGTGACCATTAATGGCAAAGAGTATATGGGCCTCCGCGCAGCCTTCGCTGCTTTGGATTTTAAAAGTCTTTCCCCGGATCGTATATCTGTGGTTCATGGAGACCTAACCTTGGAAAACATTATGTTTTACGAGAAAACACACGACATTAAGCTAATCGACATGGATGGAGCAAAGATGTTTGATGCTCGGGAAAAGGATTTAGGAAAGCTAGCGCAGTCTATTATATCTTCATACGCAAAGTGGAAAAGTATTAAAAAACCAGTTACACGTGTGGATATAGCTAATAGCCGATTTAAGTGTGTGGACAAGTTTTTTACGCGCACACCCACTTTATTGGAAGATAGCCTTGTAAATAAGTGGTCAGAGATGTTAGAATGTTCTCATGATGAAACCCTAAGAAAAGCCATTTTTTACATGAGCACGTATTTTATAAGGTTTGTGCCTTTTCGGCTTAAAGTTAGCAAGGAACATGGAATATTTGCACTTTTAATGGCTACGGTGTGGATTAACAGTATATTGGAGAAACAATGAGTAATAAGAAAATTAAAGTTTTTTATGATGGATCAAGTGTGGCAGAATATTGCAACTACGCGAATGTTGCAGGAGTCACAACTAATATTTCCTTTTTAAAACAAGCAGGGATTAGGGACTATAAAAGCTTTGCCCTAAGCACGATTCCGCTTATGAGAGGCCGCCCGATTTCCTTTCAGGTATTTGACCCCTCACCAAAAGGAATAGAGGAGCAGGCGCGCGAGATTACGTCTTGGGGAAGCAACGTTTATGTTAAGATACCGGTTGTATATCCCACTGGCGAGTCTGCAGTGCCCTTGATAAAGAAGCTTTCAGACGAAGGCCTCACGATTAATGTGACTTGCGTATACACAAAGAAACAAATCGAGGAAATAGCAGCCGCCAACCTACAGCATACGTCTATAGTGTCGGTATTTTGCGGCAGGATCAATGATACTGGCACAGATGCAGTAGAGATTATGACCCACGCAAATGATACTTTTGGTACCAATCCCCATGTTGAGACTTTGTGGGCGGGCTGCCAGCGCACCCGGGATATTTTAGATGCTCAAAATTGTGGCACCGACATTATCACCGTTCCTGAAGGCCCTCTCAAAAAGATGGTGCGTCTAGGAAACGATATTCATAACTTTTCCGTTCGTACGTCTGTAGACTTTTTTAACGATGGCGCCAACATGTTTATAGCCGATTAGGGGAAAATGTTATGAAAATTGTAGGTCTTGCTTGTGGCGCCCACGATACTGCATACTCTATTACAGAGGACGGCAATCTTGTAGTTCACGAAGAGTTGGAAAGGTTTTCCAGAATCAAAGAACAACAGGGGGATGTCCTTAAGTTTTTCTTTGAGAGAAATCCGGACATAGGAAAAGTTGATTATTTTACTCATTTTGTAATGCGCTGGCGTGGCGGCCTCGCAGCGCAATATCCGGATTCATTTAGAAAGATGCGACTTCATTTAGAAGAGCACGGGGGAGAGTATTTAGAAATATCTCATCACAAAGCACATGCCGCCAACGCGTTCTTTTCATCTAACTTTGACGAGGCCTTGATTATAACGATGGACGGCGGCGGCGAAGAACTTGAAGAAAAACAATATAGCACCACCTGTTTTACAATCTATGAGGGAAAGGACAATAATTTAAATCTTTTACAGCAGTTTCCCTTCGAGGTAAACATTGGAGGGTTCTGGAGCAATATCACCAAAAATACTTTTGGCTATTCTTCAGGGCCGCCAAGAGGAAACCAGTGCGGAACTGTTATGGCAATGTCAGCATTCGCTGACGAACCCCAAAAGTATTTAGATGAAATGCTGGCACTGTTGAAGAAAAACGACTACTCTAAGTTTTATGACTGGGCGCGCCTTTCTATTGAAGAAAAGTTTAATATAGCCGCGGCATTGCAGCTGGCCACTGAGATTTATGTGAAGGAATTAATAGAGCCCTACGTAAAGAGCGCCTCAACTAAAAATCTTTGCCTGGCAGGCGGAGTTGCCCTCAACAGTGTTATGACGGGCCACATGTATGACTGGTTTGATGGCGCCATTGAAAATATTTATGTATGCCCCGTTCCTTATGACGCCGGCCTTGCCGTGGGCTGCGCGCAATATATCTGGCATTGTGTAGAGAACAATCCTAGGGAATACACCGGTTTAAACTTTACTCCTTATATGGGAAAACCATATGAGCTAGAGGAGGTGCAAGCCGCCATTAAACTAAGCGACGACAAGGTAGAAGTACAGAAAGTTGACGACGACCATATTCTTGCCGAGCTGAAGGCCAAAAAGATTATTTCTGTTTTCGGAGGGGGATCTGAATCTGGCCGCCGCGCCCTAGGAAATCGTTCAATCTTGGCCGATCCAACGCACGACGACATGAGAAACATTTTAAATGAAAAGGTTAAGCATCGCGATTGGTTTAGGCCATTCGCCCCATCTATTATCAGGGAGCGTGTCGCTGACTGGTTTGTGCGAGATGTTGATTCTCCTTACATGGGCTTTGTGATAAACTTTAAAGAAGATATGAAAGATAAGGTCCCGGCCGTATTGCATGCGGACGCTTCGGGACGCTTGCAGACCGTAACAGCAGAAGACAACCCCTGGTATCATGGGCTTATTAGCCGGTGGGAAGAGTTGTATGGAGTACCAATCGTTTTAAATACGAGCTTTAATGACCGAGAGCCCATTGTAGAAACGCCCGAGCACGCTATGAACTGTTTTTTGAAAACGAATATTGACTATTTGTATTTTTATGATTATAACTTGTTGGTGAGTAAAAAATGAAAATAGCGCTTTGCCTTTTTGGATATCCCAAAGGAAGCACCATTTACGCCGGCGGAGCTTATTTAGGAAAGTTCAAACATCTTTTTGATAAGGTAATGGTACACAATCCAGATGTATTTATTCACTCGTGGGATGTTTCCGTCGAACAAGAGGTGGTTGATCTTTTTAAACCCAAGAAGTATATTTTTGAAAAGCAGCGACAGTTCAAAGAAGAAATAGCCACTCTAGACATGAATCGTTTTGCCGGCTCCCGAGGCGATATTTTTAAAACGTTGAGCTTTTTCTATACTAGAAAGACAAGCAATGATCTTCGATTGCAACACGAAGAAGAAGGCGGCACAGCGTATGATTGTGTTTTAAACTCGCGTTTTGATGTTGGATACCACAACTACGGACAAAATAAGACGAGCTATATAAAATTTGATCCGACCCTTGATATGAATGCAATATATAATGCGTATTGGGATCAGATAAATGCCGGGATATCCGACCACTGGTTTTATAGCAGTTCAGATAATATCAATACGGTGTGTAATATATATGATCACGTTCTAGATTATCTCGGACCTAACAGCGAGTACGTGACAACAATGATGGACGGCTGTTTTGACACCAATCAGAAAAGTGAGTTTTCAAACGAATTTCTCAAAGAAGAGCCGGAAAAGACAACGAACTATCGCAAGGTTGATGAACCCTATACCCTAAACAATCACGCCCTTTATAAGTGGCATTTCTATAAAAACAATCTATGGAATCGAGAAAAAACCGTTTTTCTCAACAAGGAGCTGTGG